>Ga0228535_1000462_pt1 | contig 111126 bp, 97 predicted proteins | sample SJ1metagenome_FD_168457 | JGI IMG/M metagenome (GOLD analysis project Ga0228535, IMG submission 168457) | Enriched culture of PCE-dechlorinating microbial communities from Ithaca, New York, USA - SJ1 | ecosystem: Engineered > Modeled > Simulated communities (microbial... > Unclassified | place... | reverse complement strand
AACAATCCTCGTCGCTCTGAAACTTTTTATAGAACTCTATTGAATTCACGCCTATATGTTTTTCTCTCACATTCATTCCCCAAAGATACGAAAATCTTTGGGAGGTCTAAACGCCTATACCAAAAAATTTATTTGTACTTTTGCTTTTTAAAATTGATGTTATGTTATCACCAGTTATCAAAGAATTAATAGAAAAACAGTTGGGGAAAGAGATGTTATAAGAAATGGTGTTTCACTTGGGAAATGTACAGCAGGAAAGGTTTCAGAAATAACCAAATTAACAATCATTCAAGAATAAATTCTACCTTGGACATTCTTGGCATATAATAAAGTTGTATCAAAAACATAAAGTCATTTTCATCAAAAACATAAAGTAAATTACCTCAAAAACACAAAGTCATTTTGTCCAAACAAAAAAAAAGAGTATTTTTGCATAAAATAAAACAGCTTTTTTATGGAATATCTAAAACGAATTGCTGACGATCAACTTAAAATACGTCTTGAAGCTTTTGGGGCTGTTCAGATAAAAGGTCCGAAATGGTGCGGAAAAACAACTACCGCTGAAATGCAGGCCAAAAGCGTTATCAAAATGCAAGATCCTGATACGCGAGATGGATATTTGGCTGCTGCACGTACCAAACCTTCTCTTCTGCTCAAAGGTGAAACACCACGATTGATTGATGAATGGCAGGTTGCTCCCGTCTTATGGGATGCTGTTCGTAATGCTGTAGATGAGAGACGGTTGAGGGGACAATTTATTTTGACAGGTTCCACGGTCATAGATGATGAAGAGATAATGCATACAGGTACAGGGCGTATTTCCAAAATGTCTATGTATCCGATGAGTCTTTATGAATCGAAAGAATCTAACGGAAAAATCTCCTTAAAAGAACTCTTTGATAATGAGTATTTAGATATTGATGGTATTACGTCAGGCTTAACTGTCGAAGAACTTATTTTTGCGGCTTGTCGGGGTGGGTGGCCTGCATCCTTGGGAAACATGAGTGATACGGCAAAATTGTTGATAGCAAAAGACTATGTTGATATCATTTGTACTGAAGATATTTCAAAAGTAGATAAAGTCAGACGTAGTCCCGTCTTGACAAAGCTTATCATGCATTCTTATGCAAGGAATCTGTGTACGTTAGCAAAAAAAACAAGTATGTTGACCGATGTATCAGTAGAAAAAGAAAGCACTTCAATGGTAACATTTAATGATTATGTGGAAGCGTTGGAAAAACTCTTTGTAATTGAAGATATAGAGGCATGGAGTCCCGCCATTCGTTCGGCAACTGTTATCAGAACAGGGAAGAAGCGTTGTTTTGTTGATCCGTCTATTGCAGTAGCGGCTATGGGTGCGTCTCCACAAAGCCTTGAACTTGATTTGAAGACCTTCGGATTCATTTATGAATGTATGTGTATACGCGACTTGAAAGTTTATTCGCAGGCATTGGGTGGAAGCTTGTCATTCTATCATGATAGATATGGATTGGAAGCAGACGCTGTTCTTCATCTGAATGACGGCAGATATGCTCTTATTGAATGTAAACTCGGCAGCCGTGAAATTGAAGATGGTGCAAAACATTTGATTGAATTAAAAGAGCTTATCAAAGAAAAGAATAAAACGGAAAAACAGACACCTTTAAGAGTGCCTGATCTCTTGATAGTCTTGATCGGCGGCGGACTTGCTTATACAAGAAAAGATGGAGTTAAGGTAATCCCATTGGGATGTTTGAAAGATTGAATAATAATGGCTCAACATCCGATACTTATAAGGTTCGTATCAGTGGCAAATGGCACTTTTTGAAACGACCCAAACAGGAATTTACCAAATATCAAATCGTAATATTCACAGCATCAATCTCCTCTTTTAAGAAAATAGAAGCTGTATTGATAAATTTCTCGATGGATTCTGTTGTGTAATATTCTATTTGTCCGTTTTTTGTGCATTTTACATCAATTTCTTGATGGTTTTGTAAGTATAATTTCAGACTGTTTGCAACTATTTCTCCTTGTGAAATAACGTTTATATCGTCGGGCAAAAATTTGGTGATAGTAGGTAAAAGTATAGGATAATGTGTGCAACCAAGTACTATATTATCAATCTGAGAGTCCTTGCTTAGGAGGGATTTTACATGTTTCTCCACAAAATAATCTGCTCCTGCTGATGAATGTTCATTGTTCTCAATCAATGGCACCCACATCGGACAAGCTTCCATCGACAAACTAATATCGGGATGTATCTTTTTTGTTTCTATAGGATACGAATCAGACTGAACTGTCCCTGGAGTAGCAAAAATACCAACATGCTTTGTCTTTGTATACTGATTTAATATTTCTACTGTCGGACGAATAATCCCCAAAACTCTTCTTTCAGGTGCAATTAAAGGTAAATCTATTTGCTGTATAGACCTTAAAGCCTTTGCTGAAGCAGTATTACATGCAAGGACAACAAGATTGCAGCCTAACTCAAAAAGTTTGTTTACACATTCGAGCGTATAATGATATACCACATCAAAAGAACGAGTGCCATAGGGAGTTCTGGCATTGTCACCCAAATATATATAGTCATATTCAGGTAAAACTCTACGTATATTTTCAAGTATCGTCAGTCCACCATAACCCGAATCAAAGATTCCAATGGAACCGGGAGTTGATATATCATATTTTTTCATCTAATTACGTTTATCTAACCCCCACATCAATTTACTTTTAAGTGAATCGAAAAAGGTATGGTTCAGTTGTTTGGCTACTCGTATTTTATATTCAGCTTTTGATATTTTAATCTTTACATCCTGATTCAAATTCAAAGTTCGACCATCTAACGAAAGCAAATAGTAACCACTTCGACTTTCTATCTCAAATTCGATAATCCAATCGTCGGGTATTACTAATGGTCTGACTGTCAAACTATGAGAAGCAATAGGAGATAAAATTATGTTTTGAGCTTGAGGCACCATAAGCGGACCGCCTACACTCATCGAATAAGCTGTCGAGCCTGTTGGCGTTGCTACAACCAAACCATCAGCATGATATGAATGTACTGCTTCTGAATTAATATAGGCGTTGATTGTCATCATGGACGAACTCTCCTGTTTCAAAATAGAAACATCATTCAAAACATATGGATAAACAATCATTTTTCCGTCTGAAGTCTCAACTTTCAACAAGGTACGTTCCTCAATTATAAAATTATTTTGAGCTATTGAATCTAAGGCATTTTGAACATCATCCACCGATACATCAGTCAGAAAACCCAACCTGCCGAGGTTGACTCCCATTATTGGTATGTTTTTTGAGCCGACACGCGCCGCAGTATTTAAAAACGTACCATCACCACCTATACTCAAAGCTAAATCAGCCGAAAAAATATCATCGATAATAATATTGTTCAGATTTATCCGGTGGTTTGAATTATGTTGAAAATACTCTAAAAGTTCTTTGTCGAATAATAAAATATCATTTCTGTTATCAAAATAACGGATTATTGTTTCAAGAATATTTATTAAAGCGGGGCGAAATGTGTTTCCGAATATGGCTATTGTCATGTTTTATTTTTCGCTTTTTTTCTCTTACTTTTGTAGATTAAAATAAAATACATTAAAGTACAAAGGAAATATTTTCTTATTGAATTTGCAAATTTTTCAGAACAATGACTAAACTAAGTGTAAACATAAATAAAATTGCTACTATACGAAACGCAAGAGGTGGTAATATACCTGATTTAATCAAGGTAGCCACAGATTGTGAATTGTTTGGTGCAGAGGGGATTACAGTACACCCCCGTCCTGATGAAAGACATATCAGATATCAGGATGTACGAGATTTGAAAAGGATTGTAACTACTGAATTTAACATCGAAGGTTATCCTTCTTTAAATTTTTTGGAATTAGTGAAATCAGTTAAACCTGATCAGGTAACTTTAGTGCCCGACCCGCCAGGAGCATTGACTTCCAATGCCGGATGGGATACTGTAAAACATTTTGATTTTCTAAAAGAAGTTGTTGCTGATTTAAAAAAAGAAGGTATAAGGGTTTCTATCTTTATCGATACAAATACAAAAAACATAGAAACAGCAGCAAAAGTTGGCACAGACAGAGTGGAGTTATACACTGAACCATATGCCGATAAATATCCTATAAACAGAGAGTTAGCAATCAAACCTTTTATAGAAGCGGCTGAATGTGCTCGAAATTGCGGCTTAGGTTTAAATGCAGGACATGATTTGAGTCTCGAAAATCTGAATTACCTGATTAAAAATATCCCTTGGATAGATGAAGTATCGATAGGACATGCTCTTATTTCTGATGCCTTATATCTCGGATTGAAAGAGACGATAAAACAATATAAAGAACAATTAAAATTATAATATCTACAATAAAATGAATAACTTAGCACTTATTTTACTCCAATCGAACGTGATTGATGAAACTTCACTTAATGCTACTGCTGAAAAGATGAATTTATGGACAATGGCTACATATGGCGGTCCCATTATGATTATCTTGGCAATAATGCTGATTTTTGCAATTTATCTGTTTATCGAACGAACCGTTACGCTGAAACAGGCTTTGGAAGAAGATAAATCGTTTATGAATAGAATAAAAGATTATATTTATGACGGCAAAATCGAAGCAGCCCAAAAGCTTTGTAGAGATACAAACAACCCAATTGCCCGAATGATTGAAAAGGGAATAAGTCGCTTAGGTCGCCCGATGAATGATGTGTTGGTAGCAATAGAAAATGTCGGTAATCTCGAAATTGCAAATCTTGAAAAAGGCTTGGTTATTATGGCTTCTATTTCAGGAGGTGCTCCGATGTTAGGTTTCTTGGGAACTGTTACTGGTATGGTTACTACCTTCTACAATATGTCGTTGAACAACACAGGTACTATTCAGCTTGGCGATTTATCACAAGGTATGTATCAGGCAATGGTGACAACCATAGGTGGATTAATCGTTGGTATTATCGCATACTTTGGATATAACTATCTGATTTCAAGAGTAGATTCAGTAGTACGAAGATTAGAAGCAAGAACAATGGAATTCTTAGATTTATTAAATGAACCGGTGTAAAATAATTGACAATGGACAATTGACAATTGATAATTAAATATAGCTATGGCATTAAAAAAAAGATTAAAGGTAGAAGCCGGTTTCTCGATGTCGTCTATGACGGATATAATATTTTTGCTATTATTGTTTTTCATTATGGCATCGACTATGTCATCGCCTAACGACATTAAAATAGACTTGCCGCAAAGTAAAGCTTCAAGTTCTACACGCTCGGTTGTAGCAAAAGTATCAATCGACAAAAACGGTAAGTTTTTTATAGCAAAAGGAACTGCTAAACCTCAGCAGATAGCACCTGAAATGTTGGAGTCATATATAATGGATATAGTTGCTCAAGACTCAACTACTTATATTGCACTTCATGCCGATCAGCAAATCGCTTATAAAGAGGTTGTAAGGGTATTGGATATTGCCAACCAACATAAATTAAAATTAGTGGTGGCAACAAAAGCTTTTGGGAAATAATAATTTAAACGCATAGTTGAAGATGAAAAAATCTGAATTATATGCATATATTGGGACTGCAATCAGTGTGATTATTATCATTCTTATTTTGGTATTGGTGGTTTTACCAGGATTGAAACGAGAAGATGATGGTGGGGTGATGATTAGTTTTGGTGAGTCATTCGATGGAGGTGGTTCAAGTACTGCTTCAACACAACAAGCAGAGGCTGTAACTCCTTCAAAATCTGACATAAAAGAAGATATTATAACACAGAAAGATAATTCAGCTACTGTTAAAAACGATCCAAAGCCAACTAAACCCACACAATCACAATCTGATGAAAAGCAAAAACAGGAGAAGGAGACTGCACAAAAGATTGATAATTTGGTAGGTGGTTCATTTGGTTCGAGTGGTGATACCGGTAGCGGTCAGACTGCAAATGATGCAACAGCCGGTAATCCTGTTGGCAGTGGCACAGCAGGCGGTCATTCATGGTCGGTCGATGGCAGAAACTTATTAGGCACAATGCCAACTCCGAGTTATAATAAAAATGTCGAGGGATTTATTACTGTATCCATTGTTGTAGATGAAACAGGAAATGTTACAAATGCAACGATTACACGTTCTACTATATCGGATCAATCTTTAAGAGATGCTGCAATAAACGCAGCTTTACGTACAAAGTTTTCTTCAGGAAAAGGAAAACAAAAAGGAACAATTACATATAACTTTAAATTAATATAACATGCAAATCTTTCTATTTTTAGCAGAGGGCTTCGAAGAAATTGAAGCTATAGCTCCGATAGATGTATTTCGTAGAGCTAATTTAGAGGTAACTACCGTTTCGGTTATGCCCGATTTAATAGTTTATGGTGCTCATAATGTAGGTGTTGAAGCCGATTTACTATTTGATGAAGCTGAGTTTTCAGGCGAATTTTTAATCTTCTTGCCGGGTGGCATGCCGGGTACTACTAATCTCGACAACCATTCAGGCTTAAAGGCTTTAATTGCACAACAAGCTGCAAAAAGAGGAAAAATAGCTGCTATTTGTGCCGCTCCCTCAATTCTGGGTAAGATGGGATTATTGGAAGGTAAAGAAGCAATCAGTTATCCGGGTTTTGAACCATTGTTGACAGGTGCAAAAATTTCTCAATCAAGCATCGCAAAAGCCGACAATATTCTTACAGCCAAAGGTCCGGGTGTGGCTATACCGTTTGCATTGAAAATTGTAGAAGAACTAAAAGGCAAGGAAGTAGCTAAACAGATTGCTGAGGGTATGATACTGTAGCAAACTTTTCTAATAAAATTTTAGCACCGGTAAAAGAGCTTATTTCATTATTCAACACTCTATGTTCAACTTCTTCAATTAGTTGGAGAATTATTGGGTTTTGATAGAAGTTGTTTTTAAGTTGCTCATCCACTGTTTCGTACATCCAATATTTCGACTGTTGATTTCTTTTCAGATCGAAATATTGGTTGTTTTTTGTGTGATTAATATAGCGTTCCACCATCTCCCAAATATCTGAAATACCCTTATATTCTATTGCTGAACATGGAATTACTTCAGGATCCCAGCCCGAATCGGATTTAGGAAACAATCGTAAAGCATTTTGAAATTGAGTTTTAGCAACCTGCGATTTATCAATATTATTCCCGTCGCATTTGTTGATAGCAATTCCATGAGCCATTTCCATTATGCCTCGCTTAATACCTTGAAGCTCATCTCCGGTACCTGCAAGCTGTATTAAAAGGAAGAAATCAACCATAGAATGAACGGCTGTTTCTGACTGTCCGACACCTACTGTTTCGACAATGATAGTATCAAATCCGGCAGCTTCACATAGAATAATACTTTCTCGAGTTTTACGTGCAACACCACCTAAAGAACCGGCAGAAGGAGAAGGTCGGATAAATGCATTCTTTTCTGTTGATAATTGCTCCATCCGCGTTTTATCACCTAAAATACTACCTTTAGTGCGCTCGCTACTTGGGTCAATCGCCAATACCGCTAATTTATGTGAGTTTTTAACCAAATGCAATCCTAAAGCTTCTATGAAAGTACTCTTTCCGGCACCTGGCACACCTGTAATACCCAGACGTATAGAGTTACCTGTATATGGCAAACATTTCTCAATAACCTGTTGTGCAATTTTCTGATGTTCGGGCAAATAACTTTCAATAAGGGTTACAGCCTGACTTAACATTGTGATGTCACCGTCAACTATACCCTTAAAATACTCGTCCACAGAATAAATTCTGCGTCTTTTTGCTACCTTTTTATACGGATTAATTATAGGAGCAGAAGACACACCATCATTAACAGTCAAGCCTTTAAAAGCCGGATTGTTTTCAGGATGCTTATGATGTTTAGCCATTATAAACTTTATCTTTCTACCGCAGGTTTTGGAATAACATCTCCCTTGATAGTTAATAATATTGGTTGTGTATCTGCATTTGTGAATACCGAAATAGTTTTCATAAATATTCCCGGACGATTTTTTGGATTATATGAAACAGTAATATTTCCTGAATGACCCGCTAAAACCGGTTCTTTAGTCCACGATGGAGTTGTACACCCACAAGAAGCCTGAACCCTATTTAAAACCAAAGGAGCATCTCCAGTGTTTTTAAACTTAAAAATCACAGTTGCTAAACTATCTTGTTCACGAATTTTACCAAAATCATGAGTTGTTTTTTCAAAACTCATTTTAGGTGCTTGAGCAAGTAAAGAACTTACTACAACAAAACTTAATAAAATAACACTTAATCTCTTCATACGTAAATAATGTGATAATCAGTTGCAAAAATACAAAAAATATAAAGCAGAAACAAGTCAAATAAAAAAGGAATATGATAAATTCATACTCCTTCTTTAAAAATTGATGATTAACCTATATTAGTTAACGGCTGCGGCAAGTTCAGCACCAGCTTTGAATTTAGCAACTTTCTTTGCGGCAATTTTAATAGGCTGTTTTGTCTTAGGATTAATTCCTTGACGAGCACTACGTCCGGCTACAGAGAATGTTCCGAAACCAATTAAACTAACTTTATCACCTGCTACTAATGCATTAGATATTGCACTTACTGTAGCGTCAAGAGCTTTTTTTGCATCAGCTTTGCTTAAACCTGCTTCTGCAGCGATAGCATTGATTAAATCTGCTTTGTTCATTTGTTTTAAAAATTTAAAGGATTAGACGAAAGTAATTTGTTTACTGACGACAAATGTAATAGTTTGAAATGTAATAACAAACTATTTAGTTAAAAAAAAATGAAGATTTTTTTATTATTTGATAAAATATGTTAGAAAACATGTTTTTGGGGATATTTTATGTACTTTTGCGGATAATTTAAACTCATTTACTTACAAAATGAATAATTATAGAACTTCCTTTCTAAGCTCAATCCCAACGGTTGTCAAGAATTTAATTGCAATAAATATAATTTTATTATTAGCAACCAATATTTTACCCGGCTTTTTAAGTCGTTGGGGGTTAAATATCGACTTAACTGACATTCTTGGGATGCATTATTGGGCATCTGAAAAATTTAATCTTACACAACTCATTTCATATATGTTTATGCATGGCGGTTGGAGTCATTTGTTCTTCAATATGTTTGCATTGTATATGTTTGGTGGTGTGCTCGAAAATTTCTGGGGACCAAAACGTTTTCTTATATATTATTTAATAACAGGTATTGGTGCAGGTATAGTTCAACAGATTTTTTGGACTGTAGAATATCATCAGGTAATTTCTGCATTAAATAAGGCAATCGCAGCTAACTCAGGTGAAACTCTAATAGCATACAGTCATATTCTTGAGAAATATTTCAAGATGAGTAATCTTGCTTTCTTTAAAGCTCCGGATATAATAGAATTAAAGCAAATGTTTCTGAATCTGCCTGTTACTGTCGGTGCATCAGGTTCAGTATTCGGATTATTACTCGCTTTTGGCTGGCTATTTCCTGATGTCAGACTGATGATGTTATTCTTCCCTGTTCCTATAAAAGCAAGAATATTTGTTATGATATACGGAGTTATAGAACTTTTCCTTGGGGTTGCGAACTTCTCCGGTGATAGTGTAGCTCACTTTGCACATCTTGGAGGGATGCTATTTGGAATTATATTAATTTTAATTTGGAAAAAAAGACCTTTTAATATACGGTAAATATTGTCAAATTTATGGAACTTATCGATAATTTAAAAAATATATTTCGACGAGGGAATGCTGTTGCCAAGTTGATTTTCATAAATATATCAGTTTATTTATTACTGCATATAATTATAATTCTATTGAAACTTTTCAATATAGATGGAAGTTCTATCTATTCGTATCTTACCCTGCCATCCAATATTGCAACATTGCTGTACAAACCTTGGACATTAGTTACTTATATGTTTCTACATAGCGACTTTTTCCATATTTTGTTCAATATGTTTGCATTGTACTGGTTTGGAAAATTATTTATTATGTTTTTCACTGAAAAGCAGTTAGTTGGGTTGTATTTTTTCGGTGGACTGCTTGCTGGTATTTTTTATATAGCTGCGTATAATATCTTTCCGCTATTTCAAGATCTTGCAGGATTCAGTAAACTTTTGGGAGCTTCCGGTTCGATAATGGCAGTTATTGTAGCAACAGCATTTCAAGCTCCAAATATGGAAATGCGATTTTTGTTGATAGGAAATGTCAAATTGAAATATATAGCTATTGTTGTTGTACTTATCAGCTTTTTCGGCATTACATCCTCAAATGCAGGTGGCGAAATTGCTCACTTAGGTGGTGCATTGTACGGTTATCTTTTTGTAGTATCTTTGCGGCGAGGTAAAGATCACACAAAATCATTCAATAAACTGATGGATAAATTAGCTAATATGTTTAAACCCAGCAAACTGAAAGTTAAACATAACCCTAAAACATCAGGACGCAAAATGACAGATGCCGAATATAATATGTCAAAAGCAAAAAAGATGGATGAAATTAATCGTATCTTGGATAAAATTAAAACATCAGGATATGGTAGTCTGACTGAAGAAGAAAGAAAAAGCTTATTCGAAAAGAACGGATAAATTTCTTATACACATTAATATGAATATAGGTAAAGGACTGATAATTATTATTTTAATTATAGTAAATTTAATTTTTGCTGCCTTGTTAGCTATGGCATTTATCGCCTCAGCCATCAGTCCCGTTAAATTACTTATACCTGCATACTCTACATTAATACTCCCACTCACAATATCCGTGAATATTGCATTTGTTTTTATTTGGATATTTCTGAAAAAATGGCATTTTTTGTTGTCTTTATCGGTACTGATTTTATGCTGGAATATAATTAAAATTACATTCCCTATAAATTTAAGTAGCAACCCTGGAGATAATTCAAAATATGATTTTTCTTTAATGACTTATAACACATATGCTAACAATATGATGATGAAGCATACATCTAAAAAGGAAAATCCTGTAATCCAGTATATGCTTGACAAAGATCCTGATATTCTATGTATTCAAGAGTATTCTGCAAGCTCCAAAAAAGAACATCTAACAACAGATGATTTATTGCAGATTTTCAAAAAATATCCTTATAAACACATTCATTTTAAGGTTAATACAGGTTGGTCTAATTTCGGGAATGCAACTTTTTCAAAATATCCTATAGTAAAAAAGGCAACCGTAGAATTTAAATCTCATTACAACTCAAGTATTTTTACAGATATAGACATTAATGGCCATATTGTTAGAGTTTTCAATTGCCACTTAGAATCGAATAAAATTACTGAGAACGACAAGACTCTGGCGCACAGACTGAAAGATGAGTTTAATTCAGAGGCTATAAAAGATGCAACTGCTCATTTTTCAAAAAAACTTGGAGATGCTTATAAGCTCAGAGCAAGACAAGCCGAAATTGTATCTGATTCTATTTCTGACAGTACATTCCCAACAATTGTAGTTGGCGATTTTAACGATTTACCTGCTTCTTATGCATATACAACTATAAGAAAAGACATGTATGATGCATTTGCAGAAAGAGGGTCAGGTTTAGGCTGGACTTTCACAACGACTTTATTAAGATTTCGTATCGATCATATCTTATATGATGATGCATTAAAACTTAATTACTTCAAATTAGACAATAAAATTCATTATTCCGATCATTTTCCTTTACTTTGCAAAATGTCATTTAACAAATCATAAACAATATAATCATGAACAATCCTGAAAATTTAAAGTACACAAAAGAACATGAATGGATTCGTGTTGAAGGTGATGTAGCATATGTAGGTATTACAGATTATGCTCAAAACGAACTTGGAGAGATAGTTTTTATCGAAATTGAAACTGTAGGCGATAAATTATCTGCCGGTGATGTATTCGGTACTATAGAGGCGGTTAAGACTGTTTCAGAGCTATTTATGCCGATAGACGGCAAGATTTTAGAACTCAATGAAGCTCTTGAAAAATCTCCGGAATTAGTCAATAGCGATCCTTTTGGTGAAGGATGGTTGATAAAGATTTCAGTAAGTAATGCATCACAAGTGGGTGGATTATTGTCGGCTGAAGAATATAGTGCTTTGGTTGGTTGATAATATATTGTATAACAATCTATGAAACCAAGAGTTAGTATAATTATGGGCAGTACGTCTGATTTACCTGTTATGGAAAAAGCTGCTGCTCTGTTTGATGAGTTTGAAATTCCTTTTGAGATTAATGCTCTTTCAGCTCACAGAACACCCAAAGAGGTTGAATTATTTGCAACTAACGCAAAGCAAAGAGGAATCGAAGTAATTATTGCCGCTGCCGGTATGGCTGCTCATTTGCCTGGAGTTATAGCATCTATGACTACCCTACCCGTTATCGGAGTTCCCATAAAAGCCAGTCTCGACGGCATGGATGCTCTACTCGCTATCGTGCAAATGCCTCCCGGAATACCTGTTGCAACAGTTGGAATTAATGGTGCATTAAACGCCGCTATACTCGCTGTGCAAATCATGGCAACTGCTGATAAAGATTTGCAAACTAAGCTCATCAACTACAAAGAAAATCTTAAAAAGAAAATTGTAGAAGCAAATGAAGAGTTGAAGAAAGTGGAGTATAAATACAAGGTTTAACAATCAATTATAAATAAAATGCAAACTATAGACAAATTTAATTTTTCAGGCAAGAAAGCCTTTGTTCGTGTCGACTTCAACGTACCTGTTGATGAAAACTTTCAGATTACTGACGACACTCGTATTCGCGCTGCCCTTCCAACTCTAAAAAAAATTTTAGCTGATGGCGGAAGCTTAATCATTGCTTCTCACATGGGTCGCCCGAAGAAAAATCCTGACACTAAATTCTCATTAAAAGTCATTGTACCTCATGTATCTAAATTACTCGGTGTAGATTTGAAATTCGCATCAGATTGTATGGGTGCCGAGACTGCGGCTCTTGCTTCTTCACTGAAAGCCGGTGAAGCATTATTACTTGAAAATCTTCGCTTCTATGCTGAGGAAGAAGGTAAACCACGTGGCGAATTTGCTACTGATGAAGAAAAAGCTGAAGCTAAAAAAACTGTAAAGGAAAGTCAGAAGAAGTTCACTGCAACATTAGCTTCTTATGCCGACTGCTATGTAAATGATGCATTTGGTACAGCCCACCGTGCACATGCTTCTACAGCTCTTATTGCTAAACATTTTGACGAAAGCAACAAAATGTTTGGATATTTGATGGAAAAGGAAGTAAACGCAGTTGAAAAAATAATGAAAGATACAGCTCGCCCGTTTACTGCAATCATGGGTGGCTCTAAAGTTTCGTCGAAAATTGAGATTATCGAAAATCTTCTTACCAAAGTTGACAATCTGATTATTGCCGGAGGTATGACTTATACCTTCACCAAAGCATTAGGTGGAAAAATAGGCAATTCAATTTGCGAAGACGACAAACTCGATTTGGCTTTGGAACTACTTGATAAGGCTAAGAAAAACGGCGTGAACATGGTATTGGCTGTGGATGCTAAAATTGCAGATAATTTCAGCAATGATGCTAATACTTCTTTTGTAAAAGTAGATGCAATTCCTGATGGTTGGGAAGGTCTGGATATTGGTCCGGAGACTGAAAAAATCTTCTCAGACGTTATCAAAAACTCTAAAACCATTTTGTGGAATGGTCCAACAGGCGTATTTGAATTCGACAACTTCACCTCAGGCTCTCGTGCAGTAGGTAATGCTATTGTCGAAGCTACAAAAAACGGAGCATTCTCCTTAGTAGGCGGTGGCGATTCAGTTGCCTGCGTCAACAAATTCGGATTGTTTGATGGCGTATCATATGTTTCAACCGGCGGCGGTGCCTTATTAGAAGCAATCGAAGGCAGAGTATTACCCGGAATTGAAGCAATTAGGGGGTATTAAAATAATTGACACACTTAGCTATTCAATTTACTATTAGTCTGCTAACTATTATTTTCGATAGCTAAAAACATAAAAAAGGTTAGTTCTATTTGTAGGAATTAGCCTTTTTGATTAGATGATGCTGAATTAAGACATCATTCATAATCCTTTAAAAACCAACGAAATACAGGCTTCAATATCGTATAAGATACAAAGAAAGTAACAACACCTACTAAAATAAGAATTAGTATTACAGTTAAAATAAGCTTCATATCACGTTGTTTTATTTTATGTTATTTTGGTTCATATCCATAAAATCAAAGTCATCAAACAATTAGTCACATCGACATATGATTTTCATCTGACTTGTTTACAAAAATAGTTATTATTTAACACAAAACAACTGATACAATCTACTTTTATAAAACAAAATATATTTCCACAAATCAACCCTTAGTGTAGATTGAGATTATCCTTTTTGTATCTGTTTTTTAATTTGTTACGAAAAAACAATCTATTCAATTAGCATGACATTCAACATATTACATTTTTGACAAACAAAATTTCCAAAAACTATTGCAGAAATAAAAAAATACAATTATCTTTGCACCGCATTAGAGAGATAATGCAGACCAACAAAAATGGTGTGGTAGTTCAGCTGGTTAGAATACCTGCCTGTCACGCAGGGGGTCGCGGGTTCGAGTCCCGTCCATACCGCAAAAAACATTGATAATCAATGAATTGCAAAATTAGTACACAAAAATGTACACTAAAAACGTTCAAAATATGGTTTTTGAGCGTTTTTTTATTCCTAATTATCAAATCGAGTAGGTAGGGGGATTTAAGAACTTTATTCCATACATTCAGGTTCATGAATTTGAGGCTTTAGTATTTTGCGGATTAGAACATTTATTAATAGACTATCCTGATATGACAAAACAGATTGAGGAATTGAAAAAAGTTTTGGCAAGTTATGATGGTAATCCTGAAAAAATAAATAATAGTCCTACAACGGCACCTTCTAAGCAAATTATTAAAGCTTTTGAATCAAAACACCATTATGATAAACCAAAATCGGGAGAGTTGGTGACAAACAAAGTTAGTATTCCAGACTTAAAAGAGAAATGTCCTCATTTTAAGGAATGGATCGAAAAATTAGAAAAGCTCGCAGTAATTGAGATTTGATTTAACAATTCATTACTGATAATCAAGATTAATCGAATGAAACTCCAATTTTGCGTTGTTATCATTACATTCATTGGATATTTATCATTGGTTAATATCACTAACTTTTTCTTTTCCTAATCATCACGACCAAAATTTCGATAATAGAACACCAGCCCATACTGCAAGTAATCCAGCAAGCACACTTAATCCAATGTATAGTATTGCTACTAAATAGCTATTGTTTTGGATCAAAGTGATGTTCTCGGCTGCAAAGGCTGAAAATGTTGTGTAACCGCCACAAAATCCTGTTATAAATAATAATTTCAAATGCAGATTGGATTGTATATTTTGGCTAAATAATCCAATTAATAGTCCAATTAGAAAGCAACCTGCGACATTAACTATAAATGTTGCAAGAGGAAAGGCATTAGAATAATATTTTGCAGTTATTACAGAAGTTAGAAAACGTAACATGCTTCCGATCCCTCCTCCCAGCCCTACGAGTATAAGTTGTTTTAACATGGTCAGTTCTTTTTATGACCGACAAATTTACAAAAACGTTTTCACACCACACCACAAAACAGCAACTTAACCCAACTTCAACGCAACATCTATGTGAAGTGGCTATCCATAAAGGATTTGCGATTTTTGATATTCTGCGTGGGTACTACAGATTTTTTTAGTCAGGTGGTGGGGATGCTTTTATCGCGTGTATCTAATTCAACAATGCCTTCTGTTTTTTTATTTGACACACTTTATTGAAAAGTCTATATCTTAAATCTAACACCAACATCTACTTAAAATTAATATAACACAGAAAGGCATAAAGAATGCTCAACAATCATAATGATAAGTATACATCCTTTATGCCTTAATATGCAACTGAATTATGAATTATTATTTAACTGCAATTTTAGTTCTATACAAATATCCATCTTGACTTAATAATTCGACAATATAAATACCTGCTGCATTCATATCGAGATTTACACTGCTCGTAAATACCATTGAGTTTACCAAAGTACCGCTTACGCTGTAAACTTTTAACGTTTGTGTAGCACCCTGTACTCCTACGACCTTCAACACATTGTCAGATACTGACACTTGTGGTTTGTAATTGATCGGAGAGTTCACACCTGATGTGCCGATAGTGAAAGTCTTAGTTTCTGCAAATGCTCCACCAAAATAAGAACCATTTATTGCTTGAACAGTCCATTCGTAATTACCATCAGGAAGTTCGTATAAATAATATTCCGTATTGGTAAATACATTACCTTCACGACCGCCAACTTTGCGCCATCCATTTTTAGCTCCACCTACAACAGCCATCGGATTATAAAACCATTTACCGGTAGTAGTATTTTTCAAAGAAAGATTCCATGTTATACCAGGCTTTCCCTTCAAATTAGCAGGAGCTTCCCATGAAAATATAGTACAGGTAGGATCGTCCGGATCGTCCGATTTAACTAAGTTGACCGGAGCATCAATAGCTGCTACCGCCGGAGATGTAGTGTTTCTCACCCAACCGGTTACACGACGTTCGATACTGCCAAAGCCACATTCCAATAAATCGGGCTTTCTGTCGTTGTCTAAATCTGCTATACGGTATCCCTGCTCCGAAACACCCGGCACTGCACTACCTAAATTAGTCTTGGTAAATGTAAAATTAGCAGGGTCATCGCCTAAATATAAATATGTTACTTGTTTATTTATCGTGTTATCCCAACCACCGGAGAAAAAGTCGAGTTTGCCATCACCATTCCAATCTACCCAAGCTGTACCATTACCATAATGACCTACACGGGCAACTTCTTGCATAAATTTTTCCTGCAAACCTGTTCCTGCCAGATTTTTATATACACGATTCGGACGATCGTTAGTTTCACCCGAGCAAAGGTAACCGTCGCCGTTATGCAGCAAATCCATATATCCATCACCATCTACGTCAGCCCACGACGAAGTTCCATTCGCTTTTCCAAAAGTAATTCCATTAGCTCCAAAGTTAAACTCGGTGAAATTGCCAAAACCGTCGTTTTTGAATAAAGCAGAAAAACGTTGAGAGTCTCCTGTTTGTGAGCCGTTATCACATATTTTAGAAACATCGGCGGCATTAACCCAAATATCGGGAAAACCATCCTTATTAAAATCTACTATGGTTACTTCCGGCTCAATAAACCGATAATCCGAAAAAGAGAATGCATCTTCATCTGCTATAAAACTTCCATCTGCTTGTTGGAAGTAGATTACGCAATTATCTCTTTGATTTGTATTATTAGCAAAGAAATAATAGTCTAACAATCCATCCACATTGAAATCTGCAAAACCGCAAGAAGTAACATAATAATCAGTATTAATTACCGGATATTTTACTGGGTCTGCCAAAGAATAAACACCATTGCCATCGTTCAATGCTATTCCTTTACCTCCCGAACCAGCAAAAATAATATCCAAATCACCATCACCATCAATATCACCAAACTTGATATTGCCGGCACGGACTACTTTAATAAGCCGTTCGCCCTCTTGCGAAGTAAAAGTACCATCACCATTACCAATAAAAACACCACCTTTTTCACCACCATCTTCACCGCTGAAAATAATATCCAAATTTCCATCGTCATTAATATCACCTACAGCGAAGTCGCCTTTCCACATGCCGTAGTCCGCACCAAAATCGGTAAACTCATCTGCCCTTGCCACATTAAGTAGGCAAACAGCAGCCAATGTTAAGAATAAAAACTTCTTCATGATTTTTAAATTTAAAAATTAGTAATTTATAAAATTGAAAGTAAAGATATATATTTTTTGTTCTGTATAAATTAAGATACAACTACTTTCTGCCGAACAGTAGTAACACCCGATTTATCCGTAACTGTAACCAAATAACAGCCCTTAGGGATTGTAATTCCTTCATTCGCCTCTATAGTCCGATGTAAAATTTGCCTGCCGTCAACAGTCAAAATGCGCACATTATAAGTTTCATCCGACATGCCATTGACAAACACTTTTCCTTGCGTAGTGTAAACAGCAACTAGTCGTTCTTTCACAACATCAACATCTGTTATCGTATTACTAACCATAATTGTTTTTGTATTCAGATCGAGTGTAATTGTCACTAATTTGTCATCATGCTCTTCTCCAATAATAAACTTATAATCATTTCCCAACCTACCATAGTCTTTTTCATAAGTAACAGTATGTGCATTATCCAACGTAATAACTTCATTCTCCAAAGTAGCAACATAGCAAGCAAGGTGAGAGTTGTCGTATTTCAAAAACTTAAAATCGCCTGTCACTACGTTGCCTGTCCATGAATAGACACCTCGTGATACTTTATTCATTTTTTCAGGTTCATTTGAAAAATTCCATCCGCAAGGCATCGCCGATCCTCGAATATATACATGATCAAAATAATCTAAATCGTGTACAAAATTGTCAACACGGAATGTTTTATTTTTCGCATCAACAGAAAATTCCCAGTAACCATTACCGCTACCATCTTCAGGTAAATTCCATTTAGTGTCATCACCTCCACGTCTAATAGTCGTATTTTGCTCGATAGCGCTGCTAAGCAAAGTATTCTCTTCCGGATGAAACGAATCTTCCCATCCTCGTACATTTATCAGTATCTTAAAATTTCCCGGTTCATTTCCCCATTGATTGTGTTCCAAATAGCCACGAAAGCGAAATAAATCCGGATTGGTACCATCCCTATCCATCTTTTTTGATTCGCCTGGATTCCAATTACCGTCGTTAATTATAAAAGGACCTCCTACCAAAAACAGTCCGACCGGGAAATCAGATAAAACTGCTGTAAAATTTTCTATGAGGAAAGTATTGTTTTCGGTATCTACTTTTATTTCATAATAGCCATCACTACTTCTATCTTCAGGAATCATCCATTTTGTATCCGAACCTCCTTCACGGATGCCTAACTCTACGCCTACCTGCGCCGAGCCAATCGGTTGGTTTATTTCTCCAACAGGATGGTAGCCATCCCATGAATTGTTGCGGGTTAAAATCTTGAAATTTCCGCGTTCATCACCGAAAGTATTATAACCGATGTAACCACGATAATAAAAAACGTTAGTATTTTCGCTATCCTTTTCTAATTGTACAACATCACGATGGAGCCAGTTTGGTTTGTTAGCGTTAAAAGGTCCTCCGATAATGTAAAGATTTTCAGGTTGTGCAAAAACAGATAATCCGAAAGTGCTGCAAAATACAGCAATCATCAATAGTTTTAATTGTTTCATAATAGTATTTTTTAAAATTATATTTAATATATTAGAGTACGTATACTTCCTATTCTCACACCTTGTTTGTTGTGCAACAATACAACGTAACAGCCTTTGCACAAGGGAATTTCTGTGCTTCCGACAAATGTAGTAACAGCAACTTTCCTTCCGTCAATAGCAAAAACATTTGCTTGCAATTGATACTCATATTCACTTCTTATAATCAGTTTTCCGTTTTCAGTAAAGAAAGTTATTCCGTTATCGTCATAAACTTTATCGATACCCGTTGCCGGTTGTCCATCCACAATCAATTTCATCGTGTTGATATTGAGTGTAAACAAGCTTTCTCCTTCTTCCGAAATGACAAATTTATAGTCATTGCCTTGTGAGAAATAATTCTCTTCATAAACGATATTGTGTTCTTTGCCGGAAAGTATCTTTTCATTAGCGGAAGTAGCCACGTAGCATCTTGTCCACGATCCTCTACGGTGCAGGAACTTAAATTCTCCCGGAGATACTATTCCTTGCCATTGAAAGACTCCATCTTCTTTTTTTTGCATTGCAATAGGATGTTCATTATTCCATCCACATGTCATAGCACTACCTGTGATATAAACCACAAGCGGTGGAGGCGACACTATAATATTTTGGACAAATTTCTCTACGGATATAGTCAAATCCAACGTATTTATTTTAATCTCATAGTAACCATCACCACTTCGATCGGCAGGAATAGTCCATTTATTATCCTCTCCACCCTGACGCATTTTTGCTGCTTGTGCCAATGGTTGATTTCCGGAAACCGTAGGATGAAAACCATCACTCCAACTCCTGCCGTTCAGAATTTTGAAACTTCCTCGCTCATCTCCTACCGGATTATAACGGATATCTCCTTTATAATAAAACACAAACGGATTTTCGATATCCTGCTCCAATTCTATTGCATCATGAAGTTGCCAGTTTGTTGCATTATTACTGAACGGTCCGCCCATGATATATAAATTTTTCGCCGGATTAACACGCTGTACTGTAAGTGTCTTTTCATTTCGAGTAACCGTAAGAACCACCTTAAAGTAATCGTACTGCCCAACATATCTGATACGTAAACCTTTTTCAGCAGATTCCGTTTCTTCACGAAGTGCAATGGTTTGCTCCAATGGATCACTATCACCGCAATTATGAATGTAATTTTTTGTACCATCCGTAATTTTGAAGGGACGATTAGCCAGCTTTCCGACATAAATAAATTCCTTGTTATTACTCGGATTTTCAGTTAATATAACTTGTGTTCCTTCCGTAACAGCTTCGCCGGTTATAAACCAGTCGGCATGTACGTTCAACGAAAAGAAACATAAGAGGTATACGAGAAATAATAATTTTATATAGAATGCTTTCATAATCTTCTAATTTTGAATTTCCACAGTAATCGTTGAGTTACACGATTGCAAAGGCAACAGTATAACCAATTTCTTTTCGGATGCTATGTACTGATACTCTCCTGATACACCTGACGTAAACTGTACAGATACAGGTGCTTCCTCTCTTGCCAATAACTCCAACTGATATGCACGTTCACTCGGCATTCCGGCAAATGAACCTATGTGTGGATGAATAGTGCAAGTAGTTGTATTTCCATTTGTAACCTGCGCAATACGAGTAAAAGTATGCTCTGTTTCATAATTACTGCTATTGCCCTCATCTTCATAATAGTTCAATTCTCCCATATTCCCGGGTGCAAACTGTAAAATCAGCTTATCCGGACGCGTTTTCAAATGAGATATTTTGGGATATAATGGAATAATAGCGCCTTCGCGATAATAATAAGGTATTTGGTCACGGGTAAAATTGTGTGTAATCACCTGATTGCCATCAACCACCTCTCCTGTGGACACTTCATACCACTTTCCGTAGGGGAGCCATACTGTTTGATCTGTAGAATTAGTACCATTATCCGAGTGAGTTATAGGTGCTGCCAAAATATCATTGCCAAACATATATTGCCCTTCATAAGTATAGGCTTCTTCTTGTTCAGGATAATCATAATACATCGGACGACAAATTCCTATACCGGTATCATAAGAATAACGAGCGAAGGTATAGATATAAGGTATCAGGCTATACCTAAGCTGTATAGCATCACGCATTTGGGCAAAATTCGGATACATCCATATCCGGCGTTCAATATGCGAAGCTGCTGTTGCGTGAGTACGCAAAACAGGAGAAAATATACCATACTGAATCCAACGAAGATAAAGTTCAGGATCATTGTCTCCATCCTGATTGTGCCCACCTATATCATGACTCCAATATCCGTAACCTACATTGGAAGCTGTTGAGGTGAAATAGGGTTGGAAAGCCAACGATGGAAAGGTTGCATACGCATCTCCCGAAAAGCCTATTGGATAGCGATGATTACCTAATCCGCCCCAGCGATGAAAAATAAGGGGGCGATCTGTGTTTTGCAACTTTTTATCATTAAAGAAAACATGATTTAACCAGAATGTATTACCCAGATTTGGTTCATTTCTGGCAATCATCCACTGCTGCCAATCGAGCCACCAGAAATCCACACCAATATCTTCATGAGGGCGGAGAATACGATTAAAGAATGCTTTATAGAATTGCTTATTTTCTATATTCCAAGGAATTGTCTGCCCATTTGTCACCCCTAAATCAGCAGCTAACAATCCATAATTATCTTCTTGTGGGAATACACCATCGGCAGGATGCAGATTAAGAGTTGTATTCAGATTTTTACTGTGCAACCAAGAAAGGAAGCCTTCCGGATCAGGAAAAAGCTCCTTGTTCCAACTCCAACCGGTCCACTCTGTATTAGCAGTACTACCGGTCTTACCGTTTTTATGCCAGTCCATATCTATGACCAATACATCCATCGGAATATCACGTGTTTGAATTTCATTCACAATATCCCTCATATCCTGTTCTGTGTAGCGTTGATATTTCGAATACCAATAACCGAAAACATAAAGTGGAGGAAGCGGCATCTTTCCGGCTATTTTGGTAAAATCGCCCAATGCTTTCTTATAATCATGACCATAGCCGAGGAAATACCAATCAAGCGAGTTAGGATCGGTACGCTGCGCAACCCACTCTATATCTTCTTCTGTAGTACCATCAAACATCAGACTTAAACTTCCATCTTTGCGAGGCTGTTTTTCATCAATTACCGCCCAACCCGAGCGCGAAACCAATCCGTCTTCCAACCAACTGCGTACATCTCCTTCTGCCATATCAAGCGTTCGGGTAGTACCTTTCAGATTATAGGGATCCTTTTTTTCCGGATACCACACAATTTCTTCATCGTTCACTTGTAGTGCTATTTGTAGATTAGGGCTGCATGGGTCGGAGTTGACTGGATGTGAGCCTATTTTATAGCGTAATTCCAACTTTTGTGTAGTTATATAAAGATACCCATCTTCTTCCCGCTGCGTAAAAGCCGGAACGGGTAGATTACGATTAATAACCACAAAAGAAGCGCGATCCTCAAATTGCTTTTGCGCACTATATTCTATGCGGATTAGTTCCGGCATAAGGACTGTAAATCGCATATTTCCGGAGATTACAATAGCAGAAGGATTAGCATGCGGATTGTTTTGAGCAAAAACAGGTAATCCAAAAATATTACAGAGCAAGATAGTTAGCAACACTCTACATTTTCTCATACGTTTAAATTTTGTTTTTTAGTTGTTATATGTAACTATTAATGAACTTTACACCCAATCTTTATTCAGTTTCGAAATAAGGAGATTCCTTCATACCATGACTGGGTTTTCCTTGATTGTCGTTATCGTGATTGATAACAGGCCAACCATCAACCCATGTAATTTCATCTAACATCAACGGACGGCGTGTAGCTCCTCCTGGTAATAGTGGATTATTGATATTAATAGCATGATATAGAATAAAGTAACGTCCATTATCATCTTGAATTATTTCACCGTTATGACCAGGACCTACCCATCCAATACTCTGGTCGCCTCTTAGAAATGGTGTTCCTTCTACGCCATTCGTAAGGATACCATTTCCATTTTGAGCTAAATATGGTCCTGTTATGGCATCTGCTTTTGCTACTGTTACGCGATATTGACTGTTGGCACCTTCACAACAACTACCTGATGAGCCAAAGAAATAAAACTTGCCACTATATTGATAAATATAAACCGCTTCAAACATGCCGTTGGCTATTTGTTTTTTTGTGGCTAATTTGGGTGTCTTATAATCGGTCATTTCCACACAGTATATTCCACGGAAACTTCCCCAAAACATATAATTCTTTTTATTACGTCCTGAACCTACCGTAATAAAGAACGGATCTATTCCGTTGGCGACACCACTTTCAGTAGAATTGAAGACTTTTCCCTGATCGGTAAAAGGACCTTCGGGACTCGTAGCGGTAGCAACTCCGATTCCCGGATTGGCATCACCCCAAGTAGAAAGGCTATAATACAGATAATAAACACCATCTTCGCCATAAACTATTTGTGGTGCCCACACACCTGCATTAGCAGTTCCCCACTTAGGTTTAGTCGAACTGGTAAACGCATCGGACACATAAGTCCAGTTAATCAAATCTTTCGACATAATAATAGGTACTATATGATGCTCACCTTCTTTCCAAGTATTTTCTGTCCCGTAAGCATAAAACTTTCCATCAGATGTTTTAATAAAAGTAGGGTCAGCCAAATCAGGTTCAAACACCGGATTTTGATATATAGTATCGGGCAATGACGAAGTATCTAACCAAATAACTGTTTTAGGCCACTCTTCTCGACACGAGTATACAGTAAATAATACCATTGTCAACATACCGACTATTCCACTCATAATAATTATTTTCTTTTTCATGTGTTTAAATTTTAAACCTCTCCAAATACCTCTCCTTAACATTACAAACTCTCCAAAGGAGTAATATTTTAGGGAGTGTGATTTATTTAATCATTTTTACGTTTATAATTTCAGTCTTCTAAACTTACCATCCTTCGTTTTGTTCTAATCCTTCCACCAAAGGCAATTCTCGCGAAGGTATAGGGAAACGGAAACATTTACCATCGGTATAATCAAAGTTATCAAACTCACTGTCGCGCGACTGTAGCCATTCAAGAGGAGTTTTACCATCGATAAGGTAATCGGAAACCATCGTTTCTTTAATACCATCTCCATCGTTGTCGCGGAAGAACCAGCGTTCGAGATCGAACCAGCGCCAACTTTCGCCGGCTAACTCGCAAGAACGTTCGTGCATAATTTGTATACGCATTTTATCTTTTGTGTCGTAAGCCGATGCAGGATAGGTGCTCGAAGGCAATTGAGGCATATTTACACGTGCGCGTACTCGATTAATGTCATCTACCGCACCCGATAGCCCCAGTTCGTTCAATGCTTCGGCACGCATAAGATAGATGTCAGCCAATCGAATTACGCGTATATTAATACCGTTGTTTGCATGAGATTCCGGAGCAGCTTCCGATTTGGTGTCCCACTGTGTATATTTCTTCCAGTAGACCTTGTTGCTTTTTACAGTACCGGCACTTACCCAACCGCTAAAAGTACGTCCATAATACAGGGTATTATCAAGTGGGTCGTTATAAAACAAGGTAGCTTTCAAACGTGGGTCAGATTTTCCATCCGCCATTGTTTCTTTCTGAAATTCATCTCGTACACTATTACTTGCTGTACCGTCGTCATACGATTGTCCATTAGCAGGCAGTCCAAGGAACTTAGCTCGTTCTTGGCTCAACTGACTTATCCCACTACGGTCGGGAGCAAATTGAATCTCGAAAACCGACTCGGTATTGAATTCACCTGCTTCGTTAAAATTAGATGCATAATCCACATCATCCAATTTATAAATTCCTGAGTTGATGATGGAGTCGCAATAAAGCTTCATATTTTCCCAATCCAAAAGCTGACCGTTCACTTTTGCCAGCATACCCCATGCAGCACCCTTAGTGATACGTCCTAAATCTGCACTATTCCCCCAACTTTTAGGCAAACGTTTAGCAGCTTCTAAAAAGTTCAATTTTGCCTCACGATAAAGAGCATCTTGTTCAAGAATTTTGTATCCTTGATTATATTCCGACATATCAGGAATGATTGGAGCCGGACCACGTCCATAAACTCCCGCTATATTGAAAAGCCCTAATCCACGCAGGAAATATGCCTGCCCCATAATCTGATCTTTCTTTAGTTGCTCTTCAAATTCTATTTTTTCACCATGATATAATACCTGATTAGACCAAAAGATACCTTTATATAAATCTAACCATGTGTACAGCACTGCTTCACTTGCTCCATCATTCAGAGTTCTGAAATTGGAATATGATTGGAAGTGAGGGTTTGGAGAAGTAGAATATCCTTCATCCGAACGCGATACATACAGTATATGCAGCCAGCGACGATATTCACCATTAAAACGCAATGGACGGTAGGCAGCGTTAAGACCCTGACTCAACTCTTCCTCTGTTGTCCAATAGGTTTCGGAGTCCTGCTGATTCGGATTTTTCTGTTCTAACAGACTTTCGCAAGAAAGTAGTATCACTCCTACCACTAATAATACTAAATATTTTATTTTGTCCATAATATATTATGTTATTCGGTTAATAAATCTATTAAAAAGACACTTGTAATCCACATCCGAACGTCCTTACAGGCGGAAAGTGTCCATTATCGTTACCTTTATTATACACACTACCACCAGATATTTCCGGATCGAAGCCGGAGTATCCGGTTATAGTAAACAGGTTTTGTGCTGTAAAATACACTCGGCAGGTTTCAATAAGGTTTGTCTTTTGCATCCAAACTTTTGGCAAGGTATAACCTAATTGCAGATTTTTCAAACGCAGATAATCACCTTTTTCTATCCAACGATCGCTATACCCTAAAGTATTGTCGGTTTGCCCCATTACCGGACGTGGCGTTGTGTTAGATGTGCCTTCACCTGTCCAAGGTTTTAAGCCCGCGGGGAAATTGCTTACGTCGTTCATCGATTCGAGAGTACGCTTCACCCCATTGTAGATATAATTACCGGTTACACCATAGAAAAACAAACTAAGGTCGATACCTTTATATCCAAAAGACATACTCACACCACCTTCCATTTTTGGAAAAGGACTGCCTACATATTCTCTATCCTCACTATTGTCATTACCATCAATCTTACCATCGTTATTAAGATCTTTATAGCGAATATCACCAGGTTGTGCCTTTGGCTGAATAAGAAATTCTATTCCTGTGACAGGATCCAACCAAGTGTGGCTGTTCACTTCATCCCAATTTTGGAAGATACCATCGGTACGGAGTAACTTGAAATCACCGATAGAGCGTCCCGGTTCAGACACATTAGCTCCCGAATAATGAATATCATCGCCACCAAGATTAATAACATTGTTGCGTACACCCGATAGGTTTACTGAAATATCATACGTAAAATCACTTATTTTATCGCGCCAGCCCACTGAAAGTTCAAGACCTTGATTGCGCATGGAACCATAGTTGACCCATGGATAATCGGATGCGTCTGTACCGGTCACCCACGGAAGTTCTACTTTCACGAGGAGGTCATATACATTTGCACTGAAATATTCGAGACTTCCATACAAACGTTGGCTTAACATAGTCCAGTCCATTCCCACGTTAAGGGTTTTACGGGTTTCCCAACGCAAGTCGGAGTTAGAAAAACCTTTTTGAATTGTACCCGGATAATATGTCGGATCGACTGCAGGTCCAAAAAGAGCACCTTCACTTGTGTGCATATAAGTAACATATCCATAATCGCCTATTGCTTGTTGGTCGCCCAATATACCGTAACCTATACGGAATTTCAGGTCATCTAACCATGAAACAGATTGCATAAAATCTTCTTCACTTATACGCCAGCCCGCCGAAACAGAAGGAAATGTACCGTAACGATAGTTGGCACCAAAGCGAGAAGAAGCATCACGGCGTACGTTCAACTGAAGGAGATAACGATCAGCGTAACTGTAATTGATACGACCGAGCAATGAAGTCATGAAAGTAGTCGATTCATTACCACCCATATCCATTTCGTTTTCATCCTTTCCATGCTGGTCGAGTACCCAATATGTTCCACCTGCCAATAAATTGCGTGTAAGAGCAGAATTTCCATGTCTGTCGGTACGTTGCGCTGTGTAACCAACAAGAGCATCGAAGGCATGATTGCCAATTTTATTCTGATAGAACACTGTATTTTCCCAAATAAGCGATAATCTTTCGCCATTTTGTTCTACCAATTGATTCTGAAATTCCGGAACTGTCAGGTAGCGCATTTGTTTGTAGATTGTTTTATACTTATCGTAATAATCAAAGAGCTCCATTCCCAAACTGGTTTTCACTTGCAATCCTTTAATAGGTTCTATTTGCAGATAAGCATTTCCTAACAAGCGATTATTATATTGTTTGTAGTCTTGCAGTTCCTGTAGTGCTATTGGATTTGTACCATAAGTAGGATATGCAGCTGTACCGTAACCATAGCTACCATCTTCATGTTTGACCGGAATAGTAGGACACATACGAGCCACATCGATAAAAGGTGAACCTTGCATCGGTACCGAAATAGAGCGTCCAAAAGTGAAATTTTCGCCAATGGTAAAGATTCCTTTACGTGCTTCGCTATTACTGCGAATGTTGAAACGTTTATGCGATGGTCCGATAACTACTCCATCTTCATCGTAATAATTAAATGAGAACATATAATTACCACTCTCATTACCTCCTGATATACTCATATTAACATCAGTCGTATTACCCAATTTGAAGAATGCGTCCTGCCAGTCGGTATTGTATAATTCTTGTCCGTATTCAGGTTTACCAGGCCAAGTTATGCCGGCATTCTCATAGGCTAATTTTTGTATTTCGAGAAAGTCGAGTGTTTGCATCATCTCAATGCGGTTAGCGATCTGAGAAATGCCATATGATGCGTTCAGATTGATTCTTGTTGCGCCTGCTTTTCCTCTTTTGGTGGTAATTAATATTACACCGTTTGCACCGCGAGAACCATATAAAGCTGCCGAAGCCGCATCTTTTAGAATTTGTATATTTTCAACATCGTTCATGTTAAACTCACGCTGTGTACCCTGCATAATTACTCCATCAATTACGTACAAAGGACCTACATTGGAGAATGATCCGATACCACGTATATTAATGTCTGCACCTGCACCTGGAAGTCCGGAAGATGTTACACTTACACCCGGCGCCAAACCTTGTAAAGCTATGCCAATATCGGCAGTCTGCATTTTTTTCATTTTATCAGCATCCACCACACTGATAGCACCGGTCAAGTCCTTTTTCTTTTGCGTACCATAAGCCACTACCACCACCTCGTCAAGCAAAGCATCGGTTGGCTCCATCGCAACATTCATAACTCCTCCGCTTATTTTTACAGTTTGAGTTTGGTAGCCTACATAAGAAAAAGTCAAAGAAGCATCTGCGGAAACATCCAATGCGAAGCGTCCTTGAAAATCGGTAACAGTCCCGATTCGGGCATTACCTTGTACTACTACCGAAACCCCTATAAGCGGCAAATTAGTTTCATCAACTACTACACCGGCAACACGCGTATTGGTGTTGTGTACCGTCTGTGCAACGCCATTCCCTACGGTCAGACCATATAAGAAGAACAGAAGCAACAAGAAAGGAACTATCCTTACAGAAAAGATATAGCCTTGTTTTTTTGTTTTTTGATTCATATTAGATTATTTAATTGATAAAACATATAAATTAAAATCCCTTATCATTTGCACCATGTAACAATTCTGCGCTTGGGTAAGTAAATCTTTGGTAAGACTAATGTGTGTCATGTTAATTCAGATTTAAGAAATTATACAATTGAAAGATATTCTCACAATGCAAATATAATCAAAATATGTATAGAGTCGGCTTATATAAAAAGTACATTTTCTTACACTATTGTTCATTTTCTATCATTAATAGAGAAAATAAACATAAATGTAATAACTTTACAAAAAAATTCATCAAACATGAATAAGCAACATATAAAAGCGATAATACTATTCTTATTCCTTTTGCTGATAGGGAGGCAGGTAACCGGACAACAAAACCGCTTCTTATTTGATTACATTACCAACTACAACGGCTTAACACATAATACTGTATATGATATCTGTCAGGATGAAAAAGGCTTTATGTGGTTTGCTACGGAAATCGGACTGAACCGTTACGACGGACATTACATTAAACAATATCACTACACTCCCGATAATTCGCGGTCTCTGCCTTCATATACGGTAAACTCGATTGTTTATACATCAGACAATATTCTTTTTGTCGGAACAACCTACGGGCTTGCCGCTTACTGTCCTGAAAGAGACGATTTTCGCCATATTATGTATAACAACGAACCTATAGGACATATTTCATCTATGAAACAAGGCTTTGGTTCCGAACTATTAATAACCACAGAAGACAGAGGTGCCTTTATCTTTAATTATGCTGCTGATAGCTTATTTGAATTAGAAGCAGATGATAAAATTTTCGGTATAACTATCGGCAGAGATAATAGTTATTGGGCTTTCTCGCGCTATGCACTTTACAAGTTCGACATACATGGCAGACCAACAGCCACTTATCCTGTATCACCACAACTGTTAGCTTCTGCCATCTCCTACATCACAACTGATAAAAACGGCGTTTTATGGATAGGGACTTTTGAAAATGGTATTTTCACCTACACGCCCGAAACAGAAAGCTTTAATCAGCTTGATGTCTGCAAAAAAACGAAAATGTACTATGTACGCACGATAGAAGAAGGCGAAAATCCTGATGAATATTGGATTGGTGCCGAAAGCGGACTTTACATTATCAATGTCAAAACCAATAATTATACGCACTATACCCAATCTTTCGACAATCGTAACAAAACTATTAATAACAATGCTGTATATAAGGTTTGCCGTAGTAAACAAGACATCTTCTATATCGGCACTTACTTTGGCGGAGTAAACATCGCCAATACCAGACATATCGGTTTTAATGCCATAGTACCGGAAGAAAAAAGTGGATATCTGCACGGTACAGCTATCGGCACAATAGCAAAAGCTCCTGACGACAATTTATGGATTGCTACAGAAGATGCCGGAATAGCTATATTCAACAGACAAAACTACACTTTCCATCACTTACTGTTCAGTCCAAAAGATCCAAACAGCATCTCATCTAATAATGTACATGCCTTATTGATGGACGGTAACACCTGCTGGGTAGGACATTTTATGGGTGGAATATCCAAGGTGGATATAAACACCGGCAAAGCAAAACGCTATATTTATGAAGCCTACAAACCATTATCGTTAAGTAATAATTTTGTATTTGCCCTTCATTTCCTTTCACCTGACTCTATTTTGGTTGGCTCACTTTCGGGTGTGGATATTCTGAACAAACGAACGGAAACTTTCAGTCGATTTCGTGAAAATGAATTTGCCGATTGTTTTATCTACGATATTTTTACCGCTCCTGATGGGAAAATATGGTTTTGCACATACAACAAAGGAATATATATTCTCGACAACAAAAAATCAGGACTGATGACACATTATCAGGCAAATGATGGCTCCGGCTTAACGAGCAACTCGATTATCAGTTACTGTATTGATTCTTCAGAACAAATTTGGATAGGTACACGCGATGGCGGCTTATTGAAATATCTTCCAAATGAGAAACGTTTCAAATCATGCAGTCAGCGTATGCTTGTAGACAATATTGTTTACGGTATAGTGGAAGATAACTATGGGTTCTTTTGGATAAGTACTAACAAGGGTATCAGTCGGCTAAATTTCAATGACTCTACAGCTGTCCATTTCAACGTTAAACACGGGCTTTCGGGAAATCAACACAATTACAAGTCCTATTTCAAAGACAACGACATTATCTACTTCGGTAGTGTAACGGGGCTGACATGGTTTAATCCTAAGAAAATTCTCACACCGGAAGAAAAACCTGCTGTTTATTTTACCAACTTACGGATTTCCAATGAAATAATCCGTCCGGATTCGACAGGCGTACTAAATCGGCAAATTGATTTTACGCAACATCTCACATTGAGGCACAATCAAAATTCTTTTACGCTTGATTACGCTTCCATCAATTATTTCTCAGACGACATTGCCTATCAATATTATCTTGAAGGACTTGAAACAACGTGGTCGCCTTTGGTAGAAAGAACACAGGCAAATTACACCAATATCGCTCCCGGCGATTATACATTTCACATTAGAGCAATCAACACTATAAATGGTTTGGTAAGCGAAGAACGCACTATGCTAATTACAGTCAAACCACCTTTTTGGGCATCGTGGTACGCTTACTTATTCTATTTCATCGTTGTCATTGGAATATTCTATTACTTCTATCGAATGTATCTAAATCGTCAACGCGAAAAAATGACGCTGACTATTGAGAAAATAGAAAAAGAAAATCTGAAATTGCTTCATCAGCACAAGATGAATTTTTTCACTTACATTTCTCACGAATTTAAGACACCGTTGAGCATAATCATCACTTCAGTTGATATGCTGTCGCAAAAAGTGAGTGCAGAAGATAGCGAAATCCGACAATCCATTAAGCGGAGTGCAAACCGTCTGCTTTCGTTGGTAAACCAACTGATGGAATTTCGCAAAATAGAAACTGAACACGCTGTAATACACAACACAAAAGGTGATATTATTGATTTTACTAATCAGATTATCCACATTTATCGCCCTTTACTCGAGAAGAAAAATATTCAGTTAGGTATCAAAATAAGCTACACTGAGAATGAGGTTTTATTCGATTTCGATAAGTTGGAGAAAATAATAACAAATCTTCTAACCAATGCCGTTAAATACACGCCGCAAAATGGTACAATAGATTTCACGTTAAAAATAGAAAATAATACAATCAATTTTTCTGTGAAGGACAGTGGAAACGGTATGTCTGAAAAGAAGAAAGAAAAGATTTTCGAGTCGTTTTACAGCGACGGATTTTCTAACGAGGTGGTGGAAAGTAGCGGAATAGGACTTGCACTTACCGCAAGTTTGGTCAAATTGCTGAAAGGAAAAATATCTGTAGATAGTGTTCCTGGACAAGGCTCATGTTTCAACGTATCTTTACCTTACACAGCCAACACTATACCCCTATCCTCAATAGATACACAGCCGACGGATATCAAAACCGAGTATATTATACAGGCTGAAAATAGTGAGGTAGATACAACCGAAGATAGCGAGACAACAACTCCCAACAAAGAATACACTCTCGTAATTGCCGAAGACAACAAAGATCTTATGACCTTGCTACATCAACATTTCAGAAAAAAATATCATGTAAAAAGTCTTGAAAACGGACAGGAAGCGTGGGAATACATGAATAAAAAGATACCCGACATCGTTATTACAGACGTTATGATGCCGGTGATGAGCGGTATAGAGTTGTGCCAGAAGATTAAGAGTGATATAAATTTTTGCCATATTCCGGTTGTGATGCTCACTGCAAAAGACAGTACAGAAGACAAATTGGAGGGTTTACAGGTAGGTGCGGACGCATACATAGCCAAACCGTTTTCGATAGCGGAATTGGAAATCCGGCTAAATAATATTCTAAATAGTCAGAAAGCCCTGAGAAACAGGTTGAAAGAATTAGCAGGATACGAAGGATTGGAGCTTCCTGCAACCAACCACGAACAGGCTTTCGTGGAGAAAATGCTTGCCATTATTCAGAATAATTTGGAAAATAGCGGATTGGATGTACAGTTCATAGCCGATACCTTAGGCATCGGACGCACTAATCTGCATAACAAACTGAAAAAGCTGATGAATATGAATACATCAGAATTTATTAACACTGTGCGTATAAACAAAGCCAAAGAGTTAATGCTTCAAGACGACGAATTGACTTTTGCTGAGATAGCATACAAGGTGGGTTACAAAGAAGCAACCTATTTTACACGTATTTTCAAAAAACTTAGTGGAAAAACACCCAAAGAATATAAACAGGAAATGCTTGATAATAAAACAACCAAGTAATCTTTAGCGATCAGATTATAAAAAAAATCATAAACACATAAAATTCTTACATCCCTGTTAGCCTCTTTAAAGTCTCAACATGCTGATTCCAAAGCAAAACTGCATCATCCATATCCGAACTTTCAGCAAAATCGGTTACGTATAATAATACATCATTTGATAATTCTGATGTCAAGATTTTCATTTCAAAATACACATCAGTACCCTTATCTTCTTCCCATTGAAAGCGAATATGACTGTTTTGCTTTGATTGTAACAAATATGCTCTCTGAGAATGATTATCCCATGTGAAAGTATAAATATTATCTTCTGCAGTTACCTCATCAGCGAACCATTCCGACAAACCATATGGCGTACCGATACTATTCCATAAAATTGTGAGTGATGCGTTACTTAACGGATACTCGATATTGAACTTGACTTTTTTCATATGTAATTGATGTGCTAATGTGACAATATGCTTGCATTTCTTAAGCTTATCATTATTACTTAACGAAATTGTTCGCAATATAGTAATTTTTCTTTAATCTTGCTATCTTTGCACTACAAATTTTAAAAGATATGTCAGACGATAAAAAAGTTATTTTCTCGATGGTGCGGGTGAGCAAGACCTTTCCGCCACAAAAAAAAGTTTTAAACGATATTTATCTCTCCTTTTTCTACGGAGCTAAAATAGGAATTATAGGTTTGAACGGTTCCGGTAAATCTACTTTACTGAAAATCATTGCAGGTGTTGAAAAGAATTACGATGGTGAAGTGGTGTTTTCTCCCGGATATTCTGTTGGTTATCTTGAACAGGATCCACAACTTGACTCGAACAAAACCGTTAAAGAAATTGTTCAGGAAGGCGTTCAGGAGGTTATGGATCTTCTTGCTGAATATGAAGATATTAATGCTAAATTTGCTGAACCTGATGCTGATTTTGATAAATTAATCGCCCGACAAGGTGAATTACAGGAAAAATTAGACCATGTAGATGCGTGGAATATTGACAATAAGTTGGAGCGTGCTATGGATGCCCTTCGCTGTCCGCCTGAAGAAGCTATCGTTTCTACTCTTTCAGGAGGTGAGCGTCGTCGAGTTGCTTTGTGTCGTTTGTTGCTTCGTCAGCCCGATATCTTATTATTAGACGAACCAACCAACCATCTTGATGCTGAATCGGTTGAATGGCTTGAACAGCATCTGCAACAATATCAAGGAACGGTGATTGCCATTACGCACGACCGCTACTTCCTCGATAATGTAGCCGGTTGGATACTCGAACTCGATCGTGGAGAGGGTATCCCTTGGAAAGGAAATTACTCATCGTGGCTCGAACAGAAAACTGCCCGTATGGCGATGGAAGAAAAGCAGGCAAGCAAACGCCGTAAAACCCTCGAACGTGAGTTGGAATGGGTACGTATGGCTCCAAAAGCTCGTCATGCAAAAGGAAAGGCTCGTCTCGAAGCCTATGACCGCTTGATGAATGAGGATCAAAAAGAGCGTGAAGAAAAATTAGAGTTATTTATTCCTAATGGTCCGCGACTTGGTAACAAAGTAGTTGAAGCTGTTGGTGTTAGTAAAGCATTTGGGGATAAATTATTATTTGAGAATCTGAATTTTACACTTCCACCAAACGGCATTGTTGGAATTATCGGTCCGAATGGTGCCGGTAAGACTACCCTATTCCGCATGATGATGGGTATGGAAAAGGCAGATAATGGTACGTTCGATGTAGGTGAAACAGTGAAAATTGGATATGTAGATCAAAGTCACGCCGATATAGACCCAAACAAAACAGTCTTTCAGGTAATTTCAGGTGGGACTGAGTTTATCCGTGTGGCAGGAAGAGAAATCAATGCACGTGCATATCTGGCTCGCTTTAATTTTACCGGTGGCGATCAGGAAAAGCTTTGCGGTATACTTTCAGGTGGCGAGCGAAACCGACTGCATTTAGCTCTCACACTCAAGTCGGAGGCTAATGTATTGCTACTCGACGAACCCACCAACGATATAGATGTGAATACGTTGCGTGCTTTGGAAGAAGGGCTTGAAGCTTTTGCCGGATGTGCTGTGGTTATTTCGCACGACCGCTGGTTTTTGGATAGAATTTGCACGCATATCATTGCTTTTGAAGGTGACTCACAGGCATTTGTGTTCGAAGGTTCTTATTCTGAATATGAAGAAAACAAACGTATGAGATTAGGAGATGTCGGACCAAAGAGAATTAGATATAAGAAGTTGATGTGATTAGTGATTGGTGATTAGTGATTGGTGATTGGTGAAATAGATATAAAAATAAAAAATATGAAAACAATATTAAAACTAACATTACTTGGACTTATCATGCATAGTTGCACAAACAGAGCAAATATACAATATCCTGAAACTCGGATGGATACGATAACTGATAATTATTGGGGTACTGATGTTGCCGATCCTTATCGCTGGCTTGAAGACGATCGCTCACAGGAAACTGAAGCGTGGGTTGCGGAACAAAACAAAGTAACCTATGATTATCTTGCACAAATTCCTTTTAGAGAAGATTTAAAGAAGCGGCTTACGGATTTGATGAATTATCCTAAATACGGCTCACCTCGAAAAGTGAATGGTAAATACTATTTCTATAAAAATGATGGTTTGCAAAATCAGAGTGTTTTATATGAATTAGATTCGTTAAATGCTGAGCCTAAGGTCTTGCTCGACCCTAATAAGCTCTCGGAAGATGGAACAGTGGCTTTATCACAAGTATCATTCTCGAATGATGGTAAGTATTTAGCATACAGCATAGCAAAAAGCGGATCCGACTGGAATGAGATTTTCGTGATGGATATTGCATCGCGACAATTACTTGACGATCACATCGAATGGGTGAAGTTTTCCGGCATTTCGTGGTTCAATGATGGATTTTATTATTCAGCTTACAGTAGACCCGAAAAAGGCAGGGAATATTCAAACAAGAATGAATACCATAAAGTCTTTTATCACCGTTTGGGCGATAATCAGGAAAAAGATAATATAGTGTTTGAAAATAAACAATTTGCACTTCGTAATTGCGGTGCTTCTGTTTCTGATGATGAAAAATACTTATTTATCACAGAAACTGAATCTACTACAGGTAATTCTTTATGGCTAAAAGATTTAACCAAAGCAAATACAAAACCGACACTAATAGCTCCTGGATTCGAGTCTGACTTCAATGTAGTTGATCATTATCAGGGGAAGATATTTGTGCTGACTAACTATCAGTCTCCCAATCAGCAATTGATGATAGTCGACCCCAACAAGCCTCAGCTTGAAAACTGGCAAACTTTGATTCCACAATCTGAAAATGTTATGCAGTCAGTTTCAATTATAGGTGGGAAACTCTTCGTTAATTACCTGCAAGATGCTTCGAGTCACTTGTTTGCATTTTCTACCGAAGGTGATATGTTGTATGAAGTCAAGCTACCTACCATAGGAACGGTTGGTATTTCAGGTGAGATAGATGAAGATGAAGCCTTTTACACATTCACATCATTTACTTTTCCTCCAACAATTTATCGCTATAGTGTGGCTGAAAATAAAGCCGAGCTTTTCCGTAAGTCAGAAGTATTGTTTAATCCCGAAGATTATGTAAGCGAACAAGTATTTTACGCTTCAAAAGATGGTACAAAAATACCGATGAGCATCACATACAAAAAAGGCTTGAAGAAGAATGGCAAGAACCCTGTAATGTTATATGGTTACGGAGGTTTCAACATCAGTTTATTGCCGGGATTTAATGTTGCTCGCATTCCTTTCTTGGAAAAAGGCGGCGTGTATGCAATTGCTAATTTACGTGGTGGTGGTGAATATGGTGAAAATTGGCATATGTCGGGGACTAAAATGCAGAAGCAGAATGTATTTGATGATTTCATTGCTGCTGCCGAATATCTGATTGATAAGAAATACACCAATCCTAAGAAATTAGCTATCAATGGCGGTTCTAATGGAGGATTACTGATAGGTGCATGTATAACACAACGACCTGATTTATTTGCTGTTGCAATTCCTGAAGTGGGTGTGTTGGATATGCTTCGCTATCAGAAATTTACAATTGGATGGGCATGGGCAACCGATTATGGAACATCAGAGGAAAGTCAAGATATGTTCGAGTATTTGCTAAGATACTCTCCGCTGCATAATGTGAGAAAAGATGTAGATTATCCTGCAACTATGGTAACCACAGGCGACCATGACGATAGAGTTGTACCTGCACATTCATTCAAATTTGCTGCAACATTGCAGGCAGCTAATTCAGGTAAAAACCCTACACTTATTCGTATAGATGTAAATGCCGGACATGGGGCTGGCAAACCGATTAGTAAGATTATAGATGCACAAACGGATGTATGGGCATTTGTAATGAAAAATTTGGGAATGTAGTTGGCACTTTAAAAAAAATAATTATCTTTGCACTCGCAATTTTGAGGGCGGGATAGCTCAGATGGTTAGAGCGTCGGATTCATAACCCGGAGGTCACGAGTTCAACTCTCGTTCCCGCTACAAAAAAGGACTTATAGCTTTTAGTTGTAAGTCTTTTTTATTTAGGGGATATTGCTTAAGTACTAATAATAGAACGTAAGAATAGAACGCAGATAAAGCGGATGCAAGCAACGCTGATTTACACGGATTATATAAATCAGCGTTTGAAAATCAGCGTTATCAGCGTTCCATTTCGATACTTTATTCAAACATCAAATAAGGCTCAATTTTCTGCAAGGTATTCTCGTCAAGTTCCGATAAGTTCTTAAGTTCATTAATACTGGTGAGTTTACCAAGCTTACGCCTTAATTCATAAATCTGTTTAGCCTGATAAAAGTTTATGTAAGGATGTGATTTTAACTTATCCAAACTTGTCGTATTCACATTTATCTTCCTAATTAAAGATTGATTTACAGTGCAAAAAGCTTTAATCCTATTGTAGTTTTCTTCTGTCATACCATAAACATCCATTAGCTGCTCCACATTAATAAAACCACCTGTCTGATTTCTAAAACGAATTATTGATTTCGCATAACCTTTACCTATCCCTTTTACTTTCATCAAAGAGGCAGTATCAGCAGAATTTAATTCAATAGTTATTACTAATGCAGTGTCTTTTAAATTATTAGTTGACGTATCTTTATTCTGGGTGAGATATGAGGGTGATATTTTTATATATGGCTCTAATTCAGCATGTTTATCTTCCGAAATACCATAAACTTTAGAAAAAGCATCTTTAGAAAGAAACTTACCTCCTTTCTTTCTGTATTTTAGTATATTAGATGCTACATATGACTTTAAACCTAATGAAACAAATCCGGCAGAATCGAGTTCGTTAGGGTCAAATTCAAATAGCTTATATTCATTTGATTGATATTTATGTCTATCGGTATATTGATCAGCATATCTATTATCTTCCCAATTCTTATATCTTTCTTTTTGTTTTAATTCATTCAGACTATCTAAAGAAATAAGTGAGTTTTTGAATTTCTCAAACTCGGCATTAGATAGAGAATCATTATAGGGAGAAAAATCTTCATAAAAATAAGGGATAATAAAATTCATTGCTGATATTATAAGTATCAAACACACAAGAATTATTATACCAATACGTTGGGAAGCAGAGAAAAAGAAAAAATCTTTCCACATAATTAAACAAACAAATAAGTTAAGACTACTAAATTCTATTTATACCTCATAATCGATGCAAGCTCTGGAAGTACGCACTTTTGTAATATAAGAAGCAGCTTTTTTATGCTCCGGATGAACCATATAAGTATGTAAATCATCCATTGAATCAAATTCAGAATATATTACCAAATCCACATTATCCACCGGTGCTTCAGGGTGATTAAAACCAACTTCCAACTTTTTGACTTGTGGTATTATATTAACTAAACTTTCTAATTCTTCTTTTATAATTTGCATGTTTTCAGCTTTAGATTTTCCTTCAGCTTCATCTTTTATTCCAAAAAATACTATATGTTTTATCATTTTATTATTATTATAATTATTATTTACAGCTAATTTTGTAGCTTTTATTATTCACTCTTAAAATATAAATACCTTCTCCCAATGGGATGAAAAATCTTCCGGACACCAACTCTCCGCTCCATATCAATTGACCTGTAAGCGCAAATAATCTGACATTATTATTAGGTTTATGAAAATACACATACATACCCTTTGCTGATGTGTAATAGCTAAAGTCATCAGTATATATTATCTGCTGCGTAGTGGATGTTTGTTTGTCTGATGATGGTACAGGAAACTGACCGGCACCTTCAATCCTAACTACTGATGGCTTAGTAATTTCAGATTGAGCAAAAGACACCTTAGTACATAAGAATGTCATGCTGATTACAATGATTATAAATATCTGCTTTCTTAACATATCAGACATATTTTAAACAAACTGATTATAAATTTTATTACCTACTCGCTTTTATGCATTCTTTTAGGATAATCTACCGTAAAGTGTAATCCCCTACTTTCCTTTCTTCTAAGTGCATGTTTTATAATAAGATACGCTACACTTATAACATTTCGCAGTTCACAAAGTTCACGTGAAACCACCGATCTGTCAAACAAATCTTCAGTTTCTTTATACAGAATTTCTAATCTGCTCATAGCTCTTTTAAGTCGAAGATTGGAGCGAACTATACCTACATATGTACTCATTATCTGCTCAACTTCCCTAAAACTTTGGGTTATTAAAACCATTTCCTCCGGAAGCTTAGTACCTGCATCATCCCAAGCCGGAATCATTTCATTCCATGAATATTTATCAATAGACTTAACTGCATCTTTAACAGCAGCATCAGCATATACTATTGCTTCTATCAACGAATTGGAAGCTAATCGATTAGCTCCATGTAGTCCTGTACACGAACATTCACCTGCTGCATACAATCTATCAATAGAAGACCTGGCATTCAAATCGACTTCTATACCGCCACAAAGGTAATGCTGAGTTGGCGAAACCGGAATATAATCTTTAGTAATATCAATTCCCAATTCCATACATTTTTTGTAGATGGTAGGGAAATGCATTTTAGTCTCCTCTGCATCTTTATGAGTAACATCTAAATATACGAAATCATGTCCTCTCATTTTCATTTCGTTATCTATTGCCCGTGCAACTATATCACGAGGTGCTAAAGAACCTCTTTCATCATATTTTTGCATAAACTCCTTACCGTTTTGGGTGCGAAGTACAGCACCATACCCACGAATAGCTTCTGTGATAAGGAAAGTAGGCTTTTCACCCGGATGAAACAAAGCAGTCGGATGAAACTGTACAAACTCCATATCCTTTATAACGCCGCGCGCCCTGTGTACCATAGCAATCCCATCACCAGTAGCTATATCAGGATTGGTAGTTGTAGTATAAACACTGCCGATACCTCCTGTTGCCAGTAAAGTTACCTTAGCCAAAAAAGTATGAATGTGATTAGTCTGCTGATTTAAAACATAAGCTCCATAACACTCAATATTCGGAGTATGCATTGTAACCACCTCGCCCAGATGATGTTGAGTTAGAATTTCAATTGCAAAATAACCTTCAAAAACCTCAATATTCTTTTCAGCATGCAATCTTCTGATGAGAGCTTGTTGTATTTCAAAACCTGTATTATCCTTATGATGGAGTATGCGAAATTCGCTATGACCTCCCTCTTTATGCAAATCAAACTTGCCATCATCATTTCTGTCGAAATCGATTCCCCAGCTTAGTAATTCTTCAATCTGTGCAGGCGCTTCTTTAATTACTTTTTCAACAGCATCGATATCACAATGTCCATCGCCGGCATCAAGGGTATCAGCAATATGCTTTTCAAAGGTATCGGGACTATACATCACAGTTGCGATACCACCTTGAGCATAAGCAGTATTTGCATTGTCAAGAGACGATTTGCTAAGTAACGCAACCGTACCATAGCGAGAGGCTTTTAATGCAAAACTGATTCCTGCAATACCATTTCCAATAACCAAAAAATCAAACTTCCTTGTCAAAACAATATATTTTTATATAGGTTTAATAAACACCCTGCGTCTTTTATGATTTACATGTTCAAAACTCGACCATTGAGACGACATTTTTATATTCGTTTCTAATTCCGGATTTGTCTCAGCGAGTTTATAACCGTTTTTTGCTGCATTAACCATCATTTCTGCGAATAATATTGAGTTTACACCCTTATTCTGATAATCAGGATGAACCGCCATCAAATACAAATCAAGCAAGTCATTCTTTTGCAATGCTCTCAACATATACCACCAGCCAAATGGGAAAAGACTTCCTTTTGCCTTCTGAAGAGCTTTAGTGAAACTTGGCATTGCTATACCCAAAGCTATTAAATCATCCTTATCATTAACTACAAGCACCACAGTATCCAAACGGAAGAAACTAAAGTACAGCTTTATATAGAAGTAGATTTGTGCCTCATTTAATTTTGTAAATCCAAAAAGAACTTCGTATGCTTCATTCAGCAAATCAAATATCTTCTTTGCATATAGTTTCACGACCGTCTTTTTAGATTTAAGTTTTACAGGACGAAGATTATACTTCTGCTTAACAATTTCTGAAAACTTAAAAAACTTTTCAGGGAATATTTCAGGAACTGTAACTAAATATTCTTTCCAGTCGACTTCCTTCACAAAGCCAAGTCTCTCATAATGTTCAATATAATATGGATGATTATAAATTGTAGCTAAAGTACCCATTTTATCATACCCCTCCACTAAAGCACCTTCATTATCAAAATCGGTAAACCCTAATGGTCCGTGCAAATGATCCATACCTTTCGACTTAGCCCAATCGCTTACAGCTTTAAATAGAGCCTCTGAGACTTCATTATCATCAATAAAATCTACCCATCCGAAGCGGGCATTATTATGATTCCATGTTTCATTAGCCACAGGCTGAATAATACCTGCAATACGACCTACGATTTTATTATCCTTATATGCTAAAAAATAGACTGTTTCACAAAATTCAAGGGCAGGATTATTTCCCTTAGACAAATTCATGTAATCATCCATCATCAATGGAGGGGCGGCATATTTACAATCTTTGTACATATTTATACCAAACCACACAAATTTTTTCAATTCACGATTTGTCTCAACCTTTTTAATTACAACCGACATATTATTTGAATTATCGTTTATGCTTTTTTAATTTAAGGCGTAAAATTAAAGCAATATTTTCAAAAAACACGTTTTATCCTCAACAAACACATATTAAAAAACACATGCACACTGATTACCAATACATTAAACATTATTATAAAATCTTTTTTTTACGTAGAATAAGATAGTTAACCCGACAGTCAATCCTATACCTGTTATATAAGAGAATAAAGCCGGTAATTTAAAACCTTCCGGTGCCATCAATATGTAAGTTACTGTTACACTTGTCATAAACATAGCCGGTAGAAGCGAGATTCCATAAAACTTTTTTCGTTTAGCAAGATATACAGTTATTGCCCAAAGTGTAAACACCGATAAAGTCTGATTCCACCATGCAAAATATCTCCAAATAACATCAAAATTAATCTGTAATAGAATAAATGTTATTATGAAGATTGGTATTGAAATTATCAAGCGGTTTCTTATTGATTTCTGATTTAGTTTCAGGAATTCGGCTGACATCAATCTGGCTGCTCTTAGTGCAGTATCTCCGGTTGATAAAGGTGCAGCAACAACACCTAACAGAGCTAAAATTCCACCCAACTGTCCTAACCATGATTTAGCAATATGATCGACTACAACGGCAGGCTTGTTGGCTGTTGGTGCTAATTGAGCCACAAACTCTTGCAAACCTTCAATTGAACCGAAAAAGCTTGATGCTGCCGCAGCCCATATCAGAGCAACAATTCCTTCAGCGACCATTGCACCATAGAACACTCTCCTACCCAATTTTTCATTTTGAATACATCTTGCCATTAGAGGAGATTGCGTAGCATGAAATCCGGACACAGCACCACAGGCAATCGAAATAAACATCATTGGGAAAATTGGTAATTTATTAGGGTGATGATTATAGAAATCGTGTGTCATAACAACATTGGCATTATTTATATACATTGCCACCATTATGCCGACTGCCATAAAAAGTAATGCTATTCCAAAGAATGGATAAATCTTACCAATAATTTTATCTATTGGAAGAAGAGTAGCAAGAATATAATATGCAAAAATTAATATAATCCAGAATGTAACATTGAAAAAGCCGGAAGTCATATTATTGAGAAGTTCTGCCGGTCCTGAAATAAAAACTGCCCCTACCAACACCATAAGCCCTATAGAAAAGAAATTCATAAAGACTTTCACTCCATTACCAAGCTCTCTTCCAACTAATTCAGGTTGATTGGCACCATTAGCTCTTACCGACATCATGCCCGACATATAATCGTGGACAGCACCTCCGAAGATAGTGCCCAACACAATCCACAGGTATGCAGCAGGTCCGTACATTATACCCATAATAGCTCCGAAAATAGGACCTAAACCTGCGATATTTAGAAACTGAATTAGAAACGCTTTCCACCAAGGCAGTGAAACATAATCGACACCATCGGGGTTTGCTATGGATGGAGTGGGACGTTCATTATCGACACCAAAAACACGCTCTGCGACCTTTCCATATAGGAAGTAACCTGCAATTAGAAGAATTACAGCAAAAGTAAAAGCTAACATATTATTATTCTTTTAAAATGTATCTGGTTATTTATAAGCACAAATGACAAATATCTATAAAACAGTAGATTACACGTCGGTTATGTATAATTAACACAAATTACAATTCGCAAAAATAATAATTTTTTAAAACAAACTGCCTATTTGGAATACTAAATATGAAATTAACCATGCAAGACCGGTAGTGTAGACCATAGTAAAAATAGCCCAACCCCAGTTAGCTTCTTTACGAATTGCTGCTATTACAGCTACGCATGGGAAATATATAAGCACGAACAATATAAATGATATTGCAGCTAATGGCGTAAATACTTGTTTACCTTTTAAAGCTCCGGTATTGTGCTTTTGCTCAATAATTTTATACTTGAGAGTTTCATTATTTTCCTCAGACCTGTCATCAGATTGATATAAAACAGCCATAGTGCTTACCACAATTTCCTTAGCCGCAAGTCCGGATAATATACTTACACCCATTTTCCAATCGAAGCCCAACGGACTGATTATCGGCTCTATAGCATGCCCCATCCTTCCTATATAAGACTTCTCCTGTCTTTCCGATTCTTGTTCAAGTTCGATATTTTTGATATGTAATTGCTTATCTACTTCACTTAATTCCTGCTGATTTTCAACACTTTGTATCTTTTGCTCATAGTCTGTCGAATATTCTACTTCGCGAGGATAATATCCAAGTGCCCATATTAATATTGAAGCAATCAGAATTACATTACCCATTTTCTTTAAATACTGCTGACCTTTATGCCACATATGCAGCAAAGTATTTTTCAAAGTTGGAATCCTATAAGGAGGCAATTCCATTACAAAAGGTACATCTTTCTTTGAAAATGCCACTTTCTTCATTACCAAAGCAGTAAGAATTGCTAAGATAATTCCTATCATATATATTGAAAACAGCATTATACCCTGATATTTTGGAAATACTGCTGATATAAGTAAAACATAAACGGGTAAACGGGCACTACACGACATAAAAGGAGTAATAATCATAGTCAGAATCCTATCTTTACGATTTTCGAGTGTACGCGTTGCCATAATTGCAGGCACATTACAGCCAAATCCCATGATTAAAGGAATAAATGATTTTCCGTGCAGACCGATTTTATGCATCAGCTTATCCATAATGAAAGAAGCCCTCGACATATATCCGGTATCTTCCATTAATGATATAAAGAAGAATAAAATCAAGATATTGGGTAAAAATACAATAACACCGCCCACTCCGGCAATAACTCCATCAACGAGCAGGTCTTTTACCGGTCCGTCCGACATTATGTCCGATACCCAGCTTCCAAACAGACCAACACCCTTATCTATCCAGTCCATAGGATAGTTACCAAGGGTAAAAGTCGCCTGAAACATCAGCCATAAAAAGAAAAAGAAGATAGGAAATCCTAAATACTTATGAGTAAGCAAATCGTCAATTTCACGAATTACACGTTTATTTTTCTGAGGTTCCTTATAAGTTTCACGCAAAGCTCCATCGATAAAACCATATTTAGCATCAGTCAAGATGGTTTCCGTACTTTCGCCATACTCCTGTTCGAGAAAATGAATATTCTTCCGGGTTGTTTCTTTTATGGTGTCATAGTTGGGTAAAGTATTGAGCAGAGTATTTATTGCAGAGTCATGTTCAAGAAGTTTAATTGCAATAAAACGAGAAGAAACTTTATCAGTAAGCGAAGGGTTTTTCCATACCACATCTTGAATTTCTTTAAGACTTTTCTCGATTAACTTACCATAATTAATATGAACGTGACGAACAATAGGGTCATTATCCTCATAAACTTCTATCAACTTAGAAAAAAGCTTAGACACACCTTTACCTTTTGATGCTACAGTCGGTACGATAGGAATTCCGATCATTTTACCCAAAGATTCATAATCGAACTGCACTTCCTTCTTTTTCAACTCATCATATAAGTTCAAAGCTATTACCACTTTGATATTCATATCGATAAGCTGCGTAGTAAGAAAAAGATTTCTTTCAAGATTTGAAGCATCAACAACATTGATAACAATATCCGGCATTTTCTCCAAGATATGTTTACGTACAAATAACTCTTCGGGTGAATATGCTGTTACAGAATAAGTTCCTGGCAAATCAACTATATTGAAAGTATAGCCTCCCTGTTTAAATTTTGCTTCTTTTGCATCAACAGTAACACCGCTATAATTTCCTACCCTCTCATGTGAACCTGAAGCGTAATTAAAAAGAGTTGTTTTTCCGCAGTTAGGATTTCCAACAAGAGCAACATTGATAACCTTTCCCTTTTCTATTGCTGATTTTTTCAGTTTAGCCTCGTCAATAATAGTACCCTGAAACTCACCTAAAACAATCTCATCCTCCAAATCAGCCGACACCACTTCAACCAATTCAGCTTCACTTCTACGTAATGAGATTTTATATCCCATGATTTCATATTCAATGGGATCTAAAAGAGGAGCACTTTTTATAACCTTGACTTTCTTACCTTTTACAAACCCCATTTCTGTGATGCGTTTACGAAATGCACCACGTCCGAGAACTTTTGTAATGATGGCTATATCGCCGGTTTTAAGATTAGAGAGTTGTGTATGGAAGGTTTTACTGCTCATGTAAGATATATTCAATTAAAAAAACTCACAAAGTTAAGTCAATTATTCTTATAATAACAATCCCTACTTTTAGGTATTTTTGGAAACTAAAAAATCCTCAACTACATTTAGCAATTGAGGATTTTAATATATTTAATACTGAAACTTATTTTACAGTATCCATGTAAGCGATTAAATCAAGACATTTGTTAGAATATCCCCATTCATTATCGTACCAGCTTACTAATTTTACAAAATTACCGTTAAGAGCTATACCTGCACCTGCATCGAAGATAGAAGTACGAGCATCAGTAGTGAAATCTGTAGAAACAACTGCATCTTCAGTATAACCGAGGATACCTTTCATTTCATTTTCAGAAGCAGATTTCATTGCAGCTTTAATTTCATCATAAGATGCTGATTTTTCTAAACGAACTGTCAAGTCAACAACAGAAACGTCAGCAGTTGGTACACGGAAAGCCATACCTGTAAGTTTACCGTTCAAAGAAGGTATAACTTTACCTACAGCTTTTGCAGCACCTGTAGAAGAAGGAATAATATTACCTAAGATAGAGCGACCGCCTCTCCAATCTTTTTTAGAAGGAGCGTCAACTGTTTTTTGAGTATTTGTTGCAGCGTGAACTGTAGTCATAAGACCTTCAACAATACCAAACTTATCATTTATCACTTTTGCGATAGGAGCAAGACAGTTTGTAGTACAAGAAGCATTTGAAACGATGTCCATATCAGCTTTATAAGCGTCTAAGTTAACACCGCACACAAACATAGGAGCATCATTTGAAGGAGCAGAAATAATTACTTTCTTAGCACCACCTGCGATATGAGCTTTTGCTTTGTCGATAGTTGTGAAAACACCTGTAGATTCAACTACGTAATCAGCACCTGCTGCACCCCATTTAATGTTAGCAGGATCCATTTCTGCAAAAAATGCAACTTCTTTACCGTTCACGATTAATTTACCGTCTTTATTTTCAGCAGAACCTTTAAATTGACCATGTACAGTATCGTACTTCAACATATAAATCAAATAGTCAAGATCCAAGAACGGATCGTTAACTGCAACGATTTCAATATCGTTTCTTTCCTGAGCTGCACGGAAAACTAAACGTCCGATGCGGCCAAAACCATTAATACCTACTTTAATCATTTTATTATGTATTTAAAATTGAGTTTACTAAATCGGGTGCAAATTTACTAATTTCTGTTGGGTTGACAAAAAGAAACCTATATTATTTTAAATTTGCTATCTGTAGTTTGCATTAAAAGCACTCAACTCACAAGTCATTAAAAATAATTTAACAAAAAACATTATATATAATTGGGAAGATTGAATTTTCTTTTTAAATTTGCAAACTGAAATATAAAAATTAGAATATTCAGCTAAATCCAATAAACTCAAATAGATGAAAACGACAATCAAAATTCTACTGTACATTGCTATTGTAGTATTAGCTTATCTTTGCTTCATGAGCATTCTTACTCCTATTAAATTTGAAAAAGTAAGAGCAGAGAGAGAAAAACTTGTAATTCAAAGTCTAACCAATTTAAGAATTGCAGAAATTGAGCACAAAGATCAAAAAGGTTACTATACCGCAAGCCTTGATTCGCTGATTAACTTCATAAAAGAAGGAAATAAGAAGATGGTGTTGAAAGAAGGTGTTTTAACGGACGCTCAACTTCAAGCAGGATTAACAGAAGCAAAAGCTGCTGCGATAGTACGTAAAGGTAATAAACGTGAGATTGCAGAATATAACCTTCAAGATTTCCGTCGTGATACAACAAGGGTATCTTTAATCAGTGCTTTATACAATGATAAATTGACTGTTAAAGATGTTGACAATTTGAAATATATTCCTTTTTCAGAAAATGTTGAGTTTGAAGTATCAATTAATAATGAATATGTTAGTTCCAACAATATCCCAATTCCTCTATGTGAAATAAAAGCACCTTACAGAGCGTATTTGATGGATGTTAACCGTCAGGAAACATTAAACTTAATTGATTTACAAGAAAAGTTAGAAAAATATGTTGGTTTGAAAGTAGGATCTGTTACAGAACCTAATAACTTTGCCGGCAATTGGGAATAATACTCTTTTATTAATTCATACGCAATGAGTTACAACATTGTTGATAATGAATACTCTTTATCCATCCGGGTTCGCTCGGATGGATTTTCATTTTTTGTTTACGATAATTCAAAGAAGCTTATTTCATCTGAAAACAAACTAATTCAAGATATTGCAGATATAAATCAAGTAGAACAAATTATTAAGCAACTCACCGTATCTTCAACTAATAATGTCGATTTAATAATCGAAAGTGATTTATATACTTTAATTCCTATCAAACTTTTTGATATCGAGAAACAATTTGAATTATTAAAACTACAGCACCCTGATATTACGAAAGAAGATGAAGTATTTCATACCGTTTATAATGTATATAATTGTGTTCTGTTATTTACCTTCAACGCTCAGATAATACAATCTTTCCGAAATAAATTCCCATCATTATCTGTTTTACATTATTTTCATTCTTATTTAGAGAAAGTTCAGCTCAACTATCAAGATAAAATTATTTTAATTTTAAGACCATCAAAATTCGACATTCTTATTTTTAAAAGCAACAAGATACATCTTGCTAATTCATTTTCATATCAAACTGAAGAAGATATTATATATTATATTTTAAGGATGTTTCAATTATTTAGTTTAGATTACGAAAACACAGTGCTCGATATTAAAAAACATGATGGGTTAATTCTAACTCCGGAATCGATGCTGAAAGATTATATTAAAAACATCAGTATTTCAAATTTATAACAGTAGAGATGAGAATTATCAGCGGAAAGTTTAAAGGTAAAAGGATACAGGAAGATAAGAAAATCACGGCACGACCAACAACTGATTTTGCTAAAGAAGGGTTGTTCAATCTTCTTAACAATAATATAGATTTTGAAGATATCAGTGTGCTAAATTTATTTGCGGGGACAGGCAGTATAGGTTTCGAATTTATCTCAAGAGGATGCAAAGAAGTAATAGCAATTGAAAAGAGCGATAGAGAAATTGCATATATAAACAAGATTTGCAAAGAGTTACACATAGACAATCACTATACATACAAAACTGATGTTTTTAGATATATCGAATCTTGCCGTATGAAATTCGATGTTATCTTTGCAGATCCTCCATATGAATTAAATGATATTGAATTAATCCCATCAATGATTTTTGATAGAGATTTATTGGTAAATGATGGTATCTTTATTTTAGAACATTCTGGAAAGCAACAATTTGACACTCACCCCAACTTTTCATTTCACAGAAAGTATGGCAATGTGAATTTCAGTTTTTTTGAAAAGAAGTGATTACAATGAGCTTTAGGTTTCGTATTGAGTATTAAAATAATTTATTTACATTTGCAGTATTATATAAGTAAGAGAAAGGAGTTTATTATGAGTTATGAAGTTATAGCACGTATCAATGTATCCATGCCATCAGGACGTAAAATTGTACGAGAGTTAGAAAATAAAAAAGCGGTAACAATGGAGTATCCTATTCCTGAAGCAATAGCAGGACAAAAATTTTATACAATAGAAGAAGTTTTTAGCGAAGTAGAAAAGGAATTAAATGATCACTATGGAACTAACTTAAAACTTAAATGTTAGTATGAAACATTTTGAGGTTATTATATCGGAAATAGCTAAAGAGGACATTAAACAACTATCACATACAATTAGATTTCAATATAAAGCTCCTATTACATCTTTTAGGTATGTACAGGGATTAATAGACGAAATAAAAAAATTATCCAGTAGTGCTGAATCAATTTCTATTCAAACTCTAAAATCACTACAACAATACGGACCGTATCCGCGTCGTCTAAATTATAAAAAGATGGCAATAATATACAATGTAATTAATGATGTAGTATATATTAGGAGGGTTATGCCAGCAAATACTATATCAGGACTTTAAAATAAATATTCCAACTTTTTGACTTGATCCGAAAATCCGCTGATCCAAAATTATCAAATTCATTAAACACGAAAATGCTGATAATTCTTTGATTATCAGCATTTTTTACATCATTTGTCGGGGTGACAAGACTCGAACCTGCGACCTCTACGTCCCGAACGTAGCGCGCTACCGACTGCGCCACACCCCGATAAGATTTTTAAGAGACGCAAAAGTACAAAGATTTTTAGAAATTCGAATAATTTCATGTAAATTTGCACAAAATTAAAAATTCATATGTATTTATCAGCAATTAAAAATTTTATTACAAAAAATAAATATCCTGAGTTTCAGCTAAAAGCGGTGTTTTTTGATATGGATGGTGTGCTGCTCGACTCAATGGATTTTCATTCTATAGCATGGGTTAAGACAATGAATGGTTTAAATATTCCTTTCACAATGGAGGAAGCATACATGAACGAGGGACGAGTTGGACACGACACAATCAATAATGCTTATCTCAGAACTTTTGGAAGGGTAGCAACTTTAGATGAACAGGAAACTATTTATCAGATAAAAACAAATCATCTTGAAGATTTAGGAGAGATACATGCAATGCCTTATTCAAATGATTTACTCAATAAAGTTAAAAAACAAGGATTAGAGATTTATTTAGTTACCGGTTCGGGGCAGCTTACTCTCTTGGAAAGTTTAGAGGATTATTTTCCAAATACTTTTGTTAAAGAGAAAATGGTGACTGCTTTTGATGTGGAAAATGGAAAACCTTCTCCTGAGCCATACTTGAAAGCTTTAGCAAAATCGGGATTAAATCCTTGGGAAGTTGTAGTTATAGAAAATGCTCCGCTTGGGGTTGAATCGTCGACTTCCGCAGGTTTATTTACAATAGGTATTAATTCAGGACCACTTGATCCGGATTTGCTTTATACAAGTGGGGCTGATATAGTTTTTCCGGGCGGAATGAAAGAGTTATACAAAAATTGGGATGATTTCTATCAAGTAAATCTTGCTCCCATAAACGCTTAACAGAATGCAAATAATAAAATATCCAAATAGAGATGTATGGCAACAAATACTGTCGCGACCAATAATGGACAGTTCGAGTTTGTTTGATACGGTAAGGAAAGTTATAGATGATATCCGATTCAATGGTGATGATGCTGTCAGACAATACACTAAAAAATTTGATGGTGTCGAATTAAGTTCTTTTGAAGTTACTCAATCTGAAATTGACGAGGCTGAAAAGATAGTTTCAGCACAACTCAAAAAGGCAATCGAGATAGCAAAAAGCAATATTCACAAATTCCATTCGGCACAGATACCTGAATTGAAAAAGGTTCAGACGATATCTGGCGTTTTTTGCTGGCAGAAAGCAGTTGGTATTGAGAAGGTTGGCTTGTATATACCCGGAGGTACTGCTCCTTTATTTTCAACGGTTTTGATGTTGGCTATTCCTGCACAAATTGCCGGCTGTAAAGAAATAGTATTATGCTCTCCACCTGATAAAAATGGTAATATACATCCTGCGGTTTTATATGCAGCAAAGACATCAGGTGTAAACAAAATCTTTAAAATCGGTGGTACACAGGCAATTGCAGCTATGGCTTATGGTACTGAATCTGTTCCTAAGGTGTATAAGATTTTTGGTCCGGGAAATCAATATGTTACCGCTGCTAAACAATTAGTATCACTGAAAGATGTGGCAATTGATATGCCTGCCGGTCCGTCTGAAGTGGAAGTACTTGCCGACGAAACCGCCAATCCTGCTTTCGTTGCAGCAGATTTATTATCACAAGCTGAACATGGAGTCGACAGTCAATCGATATTAATTACAACAAGTGAAACTCTTATCGATCAAGTGAAAGTTGAAATTGAAAAACAACTTGAGCAACTTCCTCGTAAAGATTTAGCAAAGAGAGCATTGGATAACAGCAAATTGATATTAGTCGAGACAATGGCAGAGGCTGTTGAAATGACTAATGAATATGCACCGGAGCACTTGATAATATCAACAGAGTCTTATACAAATATCGCAAACAGTATTGTTAATGCAGGTTCGGTTTTTCTTGGTAATTATACGCCCGAAAGTGCAGGAGATTATGCTTCAGGTACAAATCATACACTACCTACAAATGGTTATGCAAAAGCATATAGCGGAGTGAATTTAGATAGTTTTATGAGGAAAATTACATTTCAAGAAATAACAAAAGAAGGCTTGACAAATTTAAGTAATGCTATAATACTGATGGCAGAAAATGAGGAGTTGCAAGCTCATAGTAATGCGGTGAAGGTGAGGATTGGTGAATAGTAACTGGTGATTGGTGACTGGTGATTGGTGATTAGTGATTGGTGATTGGTAATTGGTGATTAGTGATTGGTGATTGGTAGAGACGCACAAATTGTGCGTCTGTACATTGATTAGATTTTATTTTAACATATGAATATATTTGATTTAGTTAGGAAAAATATTGCAAGTTTGCAGCCGTATTCTTGTGCAAGGGACGAGTTTAAGGGTGAGGCATCTGTTTATTTGGATGCAAATGAAAATCCTTATAATGCACCATATAACAGATATCCCGATCCTCTACAATGGGAGGTGAAAAATGCAATATCTAAAGTAAAAAGCGTTAATGCTGAAAATATCTTTTTGGGTAATGGCAGTGATGAACCTATTGATTTGCTTTACAGAGTGTTTTGTGAACCAAGAGTCGATAATGTAGTGGCGATAGAGCCTACTTACGGCATGTATAAAGTTAGCGCAAGTATCAACGATATTGAATATCGCAAGGTTTTATTACATGATGATTTTAATTTCTCTGCCGATGAGATGTTTGCTGCTTCAGACGAAAACACTAAAATCATGTGGCTGTGTTCACCTAACAATCCTACGGGTAACCGCTTAGATAGAAACGAGGTAATCAAACTTATCACTACTTTTAAAGGTATTGTGGTTCTCGACGAGGCATATATTGATTTCTCATCTGAAGAAAGTTTGACTAAAAACATGGCTGAATTTCCTAATTTAGTAATATTGCAAACTTTTTCGAAAGCATGGGGAAGTGCTGCCATACGACTTGGAATGGCGTTTGCCTCAACTGATATAATACTTCTACTCAATAAGATAAAATATCCTTACAACGTAAACATACTTACTCAAAAAAAGGCTTTAGCCGCTTTGCACAATAAGAATCAAGTTGACGAATGGATAAAGACTCTATTATCTGAAAGGGTTTATTTAATTGATAAATTAAGAGAACTGAAGATTATCAAACATATCTATCCTACAGATGCAAACTTTGTTTTAGTAAGAGTAGAAGATGCCAATGCCTTATACCAATATCTTGTAAGTCAGAGCATTATTGTAAGAAACCGCAACTCAGTCTCTTTATGCTATGGCTGTATCAGAATCACTGTAGGAACAAGGGAAGAAAACGACACCCTGATAGAACATTTGAAGCAGTTTTAAAGTCGGATGGTTTATATATCTAATTTCAATCCTGCAAAGAAAGATCTTGGTAGAGAAGGACCGTATATATAACCTGCATCACGATCTTTACCGGTATCAAAGTCTTTCTGAAAACTATTGAAGATATTTTGGGCGCCACAGTTCAATTGCAATATTGTACTCTGTCCAAGATAAAAATTATACGATGCTTTCAGCCCAAGATCGAAGAAATGTGGTGTGCGCACTTCCTTATCTAATTCAGGATTTGTTCCGTAATGCTGAACAAGCATACTGCCTGTGTAAATCCTCGACATAGCCAATGTAAAATGTTTGTTGAAAGTGTAATTCGCAGTCATATAACCATATATATTAGGGGAACGGAACATTTCACGCTGTGGTTCAATAGTGGAACTCTCACTCCAACTTTCGGGTGCCGTATATAAACTCTCTTGAAAAGTAAATCCAAATTGAAGCGTAAATCTTCTTGTAGGCACAACCTTTCCTTCAAGATTGATACCCTTGACAATAGCACCGGCACCGTTTTTTCTCATCAGTAAAGAATTACCTGTAACATCAGCACCAGCCTCTTCCAGAAAGAAAACTCCATCGATATGAGTATAAAAACCCTCTATCAGGAAATTAGTCTGTGCTTTACCAATTTGATTGTAGAAATCTGCTGAAACACTATAACTTCTTGAGCGTTCAGGTTTTAAATCGGGACTGAGCACAATTATCTGCATTACACCACCGGCAGCAGTGATATGTAAATCCTCATCAAATGCTTGCGGCGCACGGAAACCTTCGGCATAACTTGCACGCAGACTAACCCACTCGGCAGGATTATATCTCACATTCAATCTCGGACTGAAAATTGGATTTTTGATTAAATTGTGTTTATCAAAACGAACGCCCATCAGCAAACTAAGTTTATTGTTTTTCCATTCATTTTGCAAAAACAAACTATTAATATTCATTTCCTGATTTATTTGTCGCACATATGCCAATTGTTCATCGACTAACTTATTGTAGTTAAACTCAGCACCCATAGTGATGTCAGAAGGCATAAACAGAAGTTTTTCGAATGAATATGCATATTGGGCACCGGCTACAAAAGATAAATCATCGGTAAAGCCATAGGCATTAGGATCTTGACCTACACCATAATAACTTGTTCTATTTATATGCTGCGCTGATGAAAACACATTTAATCTATGTTTATAATCCGGCGTAAAATAATCCCATTTAATACCACCTGTGTTTATATTATGATCGGTTTGTTCAGTTACATCAGCCTGATGAGCAGGTAGTTTAAGATTATTACCACCTCTTCGGAATTCATTCAGATTGTGATATTCAAAAGTCAGCTTACTTTGCTTGCTTGTTTTGAAATACGATTTTAACCCTATATTTTTCGCATTAATCAAACCGATTTCAGAAAAACCGTCACCATTAGCATCCCAAGAGTCGCGCTGGCGTGATGATCCGTAAATACTTACACCATAACGGTAATCTTCAGACACAAGAGCTGCATTAACATTGGTGCTGATATCTGCTGATGACCCACCAATCAACATTGTGGTATTGCTGGCAGTCAGACTGTTACCCAAAGGTTCTTTAGTAATTATATTTATAGTGCCCGCAACAGCATTAGAACCAAACAAGGCAGAGCCACCTCCACGAACCACCTCTACCCTATCAATCATATTCACCGGAATTTGCTCAATACCATAAACACCTGCAAGAGCACTAAATATCGGTCGACTATCAATTAATATTTGCGAGTAAGGTCCTTCTAAACCATTAATTCTAACTTGCTGAAATCCACAATTCTGACAATTATTCTCGACACGCAAACCGGGTTGAAAATTAAGTCCCTGAGCCAAACACACAGAATTGGTGTTTTCAAAAATCTTTGCAGTAACAACATTTACTACATTTGCCGTTTCTCTGCGTTTAGTTTCATTTCTATTTGCCGAAACAACAATATTATCGAGCATTACAGCATCTTCCTCAATTTCAAAACTTAAATCAGCCGATTTATTTCTTTTTAAATCTACATTTTGTTCCACTGTTTTATATCCTACTCCCGAAATAACAACTGTCATCTCTTCAGCAGGTAGGTTTCTCAATGCAAAATGTCCGGAAGCATCCACAGCAGTACCGATAGTTGTACCCTTCACTCTAACTGAAAGAAAACCAACATGTTCGCGAGTATTTTTATCGATTGTATGTCCGGTTACACTTGCTTCGGCTTTGATGCTACGTGATGGAGAATGTTCAGCATTATCGTTTGAATAAACTTGTAATGGAGTGGCAGAAAGAATAATAGAAAGCAAAAAAGAAAGAATAATCATATTGTTTTGTTTTTAACAAAAAATGTTATGAGTGTAATGGTTTATGTGTGAATTTTATAAACCGGTGCAAAAGTAACCATAGAAAAAAGAATAAGCAAATAAAAAGCATCCCTATTTTTAGGGATTTTCACTAAATTTTATTTATCATTCCTCTCAAAAATGCTTCTATATCCATACGTTTTTTTCCCGGAGCTTGAATTTCAAGAAGGTGTATAAAACCATTATTTGCAGCAATCTTAATATATTTTTTACCATCAGAAAGGACAGAGCCATAGGGCAGAAAGTGATTTGTTAGCTCTTTATCGGTTTTAAATACTTTTAACACAATTGGCTCTGCAATAAATGGTAACTGCAACTCAGTCCATGCCGCAGGATAAGGAGATAAGCCTCTGACATGATTGTGAAGTTCTTCAACAGTTTTTGAAAAATCAATTTTGCAGTTATCTTTAAAAAGTTTTGGAGCTGATTTCAAGTCACCATTTTTGGGTATAAATTGAGATTGGTCGACAGCCTGTGCATTACCTTGTATAATTAAGTCAACTGTCTTTTTTACCATTTGCGCACCCATAATCATAAGTTTATCGTGAACAGTTCCAGCATCATCATCTTCCTCAATATCAATCTTTTCCTGCAAGATAATTTTGCCCGTATCTATTTCATGAGTCAGGAAAAAAGTTGTAGCTCCGGTTTCCTTTTCCCCATTTATAACAGCCCAATTAATAGGAGCCGCACCTCTATATTGAGGTAATAGTGATGCATGAAGATTAAAAGTGCCATATACAGGCATATTCCAAACTATTTCAGGCAACATACGAAAAGCAACCACAATTTGTAAGTCAACTTTCAGATTGCGCAGTTGCTCGATAAAAGCTTCATCTTTAAGTTTTTCCGGTTGCAATAAATTAAGATTTTTCTCTAAAGCATATTTTTTAACAGCAGAATATTGAATTTTATGACCACGACCGGCAGGTTTATCCGGCATCGTAATAACACCAACAACATTATAATTATTCTCAACAAGAATTTTCAAACTTTCCACCGCAAAATCGGGTGTTCCCATAAACACAATACGCATATTATCAAAATTTTAGAAAGACTATCTTATTTCCAATTAATATATCTTGAGCGACTTCCCATTCGTCCGAAAGTAAGTATATAAGCAACAATTAAGGGCAATATTATATCAAAAATCAGAATCGAGAAAAAATATTTTCTACCACCAAAATAAACGGATGATTTATTAATGATTATCAATTGCATAACGTATCTCAAAACAAATATTGATGATGCAATGCCCAATAGCAACCAATTGAAAGATATAATTGAGCTAACCAATAAAAAAATAAAAGAAGCATAAAAAACAAATCGACTGACAGGTTCTACTACCAACCTGTTTTTACTTTTAGCAGAATAACTTGAAGAAACAGAGAGATGACGTTCTTTTTGGTATCGCCATGCTCTATAACTTTGATTAGGTTTCGACCACGTAATACTGATATTAGATGTTTCAATACGTGTGTTTTGTTTGTTTGCAGATTTATTTACTATTAAATCATCATCGCCGGATTTAAGATTTAAAGTCGATGCAAATCCATTTTGTTCGTAAAAAACATCCTTCTTATATGCCATATTTCTGCCTACGCCCATATAAGGCTTACCGGCTTTTGCAAAACCCAAATATTGTAATGCAATAAATAAAGTATCGTAAGTAATCAATCTGTTTAAGAAACTTTTTTCTTCTAAATATGCACCGTAACCAAGAACAAACTCTGTATTCTCCATAAAGTTACGAGCTATGGAAGTTATCCAATGCTTACTTTCGGGAACACAGTCGGCATCAGTAAAAATCAACCAATCATATTTAGCCGCCTTAATACCCAGAGTCAGCGCAAGTTTCTTAGTACTTAGATTTTTCGCACCATCCGGAACAAAAGTAGAACGTAGATGAGGATAAATCTTTTTCAAATCACTTAACAAAAGCTCTGTATCCTCATCATTTCCATCATTCACTACAATAACCTCATATTCAGGATATTCTTGAGTTAAAACATCAGGAAGAAATTTACGTAAATTTTCATACTCATCTCTGGCACTAATTATTACAGAGACTGGCTTCTTCTGTATTTGGAATTCAATTTTTCCTTTTTTTTCTTTTTTGTTATTTCTACATACAACATTGATATATCGTAGATAATAATATATATGATAGGCAAATATCAGAAAAAACGTAAGAAAAATAGAGACATCCAAATAACTGAATACGTAAGTGTATATTGAAAACATAAATTTTAAACTTTCGAAAAGTCTTCTAAAGAAAAAATGTTTTAGAAACGGAAAATACAAGGCAAACTCCGAAATCAACGCAGTAGTTTCCGTTTCTAAAACATTTTTAAACTGTCATTATTTCCTTTTCCTTTGCAGCAAGCATATCTTCCACTTTTTTCACATATTTATCATGAATTTTCTGTGCATCTGCTTCGGCATCTTTCTCTACATCTTCGGGTAAGCCGTCTTTAATCATTTTTTTCAGCTTATCAATAGCATCACGTCGAGCATTTCTGATAGATATTTTCGCATCTTCCCCTTCCTGACGGGATTGTTTAGCCAACTGCCTGCGTCTTTCTTCCGTTAATGGAGGAATAACCAATCTGATTACCTCGCCATTATTCATTGGAGTTATTCCCACATTTGAATTCAGAATAGCCCTTTCAATCACGGCTAACATATTTTTCTCCCAAGGCTGTACTGAAATAGTTTTAGCATCAGGAGTTGTTACGGTTGAAACATTAGTCAGAGGGACTACAGAGCCATAATACTCCACTTTCACACCATCTAAAATACGTGTATTAGCTTTTCCTGCACGAATGTGAGCCAAAGCCTCATCGAGAAACATCAAAGCTGCTTCCATGTTTTCTTCAGCTTGATTAAGAATTGGTTGAATGTCTAACATAATATTTAATTTTAATTTTTAATCTTTTGAATTTAATATCAACAACGTTATGAAATTTTACACTTATGCTTTTACAAGCGTACCTATTTTTTCACCAAGCATAACTTTTTTCAAATTACCCGGAGTATCCATATCGAACACATAAATAGGCATCTTGTTTTCCTTGCACATTGTTGTGGCAGTCAAATCCATAACTTTAAGATTACGATTATAAATTTCATCATAAGTTATTTCATCGAATTTTGTAGCATTAGGATCTTTTTCCGGATCGGCAGTATAGACACCATCCACACGAGTACCTTTCAGCATAACGTCTGCTTCTATTTCGATAGCACGCAGCGCAGAACCTGTATCAGTAGTAAAAAACGGATTACCGGTACCACCTGAAAGTATTACCACCTCGCCTTTCTCCAATGCATCAACAGCCTTTTGTTTACTATAAAACTCACCTACCGGCTCCATTCTTATAGCAGTAAGAACTCTCGATTTCACACCTGTCGCCTGTAGAGCGGAATTTAGTGCCAATCCATTTATGACAGTAGCCAGCATACCCATTTGGTCACCCTGAACTCTGTCGAATCCCTTAGAAGTACCGCTCAATCCCCTGAAGATATTACCGCCGCCGATAACAATACCGACTTGCACTCCTAATCTAACAATTTCAGCAATCTGATAGGCATAGTCCGACAATCTATTTTCGTCAATGCCATATTGCTTTTCACCCATGAGCGATTCGCCGCTGAGTTTCAGTAAGATTCTTTTAAAAACCATGTTTTATAAATTTTGAACAAAAATAGTTATTTAAAGTAAAATAAACAAACTGATTTTTTAGTAAAAAATATTTTGCAGAGAAAAAATTATATGTTACTTTTGCACAAATCAAAATAAATTGTGCAGTATAACAACTGTCTTAAAATTTAATTTCTTCTCATGAATCCAGTTATAATTAAAAGCCACGCAGATTTTGAAGCATTTCTTGGAAAAGAAATTGGCGTATCCGACTACTTAAAAATTACACAACCTCAAATTAATCAATTTGCAGATGCCACACTCGATCATCAATGGATACACGTTGATGAGGAAAAATGCAAAACAGAAAGTCCGTTTAATGCAACTATCGCCCATGGTTATCTGACTTTATCATTACTTCCACATTTGTGGGAACAAATTGTTGACGTACAAAACTCGAAGTTGACAGTAAACTATGGTATTGAAAAATTGAAATTCGGACAAGCTGTAAAAGTAAATAGTGAAGTTCGGGTAAGATGCAAATTAACATCTTTAGTAAATTTACGTGGCGTTACCAAAGCTGAAATTAAGGCAACGCTTGAAATAAAAGATAATCCAAAATCAGCTTTCGACGCTACTATAGTTTTCTTATATCACTTCGTATAAGACATTAAAGATTAGCAACTCAAAATCATTAAACAGACAGATATTTACGTTTCTGTCTGTTTTTGTTTATATATATGTCATAATTCATGCAATTTTGTCAGTTGTTTCTTAGTTTTCCTTGATGGCATATGATTTGGAAAAACGGAGGCGGCGTTGAATTGACAATTGACAATTGAGAATTGAGAATTGAGAATTGATTGAATTACATATATAACATATAAAAATATAATAAGAAATGGGAAAAATAATTGGAATTGACTTAGGAACCACAAATTCATGTGTTTCTGTAATGGAAGGAAACGAACCTATCGTAATCACCAACAACGAAGGTAAGCGTACTACACCTTCTGTAATCGGGTTTGTCGATGGTGGCGAGCGAAAGGTAGGAGATCCTGCTAAACGTCAGGCTATTACCAACCCAACAAAAACTGTGTTCTCCATTAAGAGATTTATGGGAGAGACTTATGACAGACTTAGTAAAGAAGTGGGACGTGTTCCATATAAAGTTGTTAAGGGTGACAATAACACTCCACGTGTTGATATTGACGGTCGTTTATACACTCCGCAAGAAATTTCTGCTATCATTCTTCAGAAGATGAAGAAAACTGCTGAAGAGTATCTTGGTCAGGAAGTTACAGAAGCGGTAGTTACCGTTCCTGCATATTTTAACGACTCTCAACGTCAGGCTACAAAAGAAGCCGGTGAGATTGCAGGTTTAAATGTTCGCCGTATTATCAACGAGCCTACTGCTGCTGCATTAGCTTACGGTCTTGACAAAACCAATAAAGATATGAAGATTGTTGTGTTCGACTGTGGTGGCGGTACACATGACGTATCAGTTCTTGAATTAGGTGATGGCGTATTTGAAGTAAAATCAACTGATGGTGATACTCATCTTGGAGGTGATGACTTCGACCACAGAATTATCGACTGGTTGGTTCAGGAGTTTAAAAACGAAAACAGCGGTATCGATTTAAGTAAAGATCCTATGGCATTGCAACGTTTGAAAGAAGCTGCCGAAAAAGCAAAAATTGAGCTTTCTAATACTACTTCTTCAGAAATCAATTTGCCATATATCATGCCTGTTGACGGAATTCCTCGTCACTTGGTTAGAACTCTTACACGTGCTAAATTCGAACAACTTATCGATGATTTGGTACAGCGCACAATCGAACCATGTCGTACAGCTTTACAGAATGCCGGATTATCGACAAAAGATATTGATGAGGTGATTTTAGTGGGTGGTTCTACACGTGTTCCTGCAATTCAGGCGGCTGTTGAAAAATTCTTTGGTAAAGCTCCTTCAAAAGGTGTTAATCCTGATGAAGTAGTTGCAATTGGTGCAGCAATTCAAGGAGGTGTACTTTCAGGAGATGTAAAAGATGTGTTGTTATTAGATGTAACTCCGCTATCGCTTGGTATTGAAACTATGGGTGGCGTGATGACAAAACTAATCGAAGCTAACACTACTATTCCATCAAAGAAATCGGAAACATTCTCGACAGCAGCCGACAATCAGCCTTCAGTAGAAATACATGTGTTGCAAGGTGAACGTCCGATGGCAAATCAGAACAAGTCATTAGGAAGATTCCACTTAGATGGTATCATGCCTGCTCGTCGTGGTGAACCACAGATTGAAGTAACATTTGACATTGACGCAAACGGTATCTTGCATGTTTCAGCAAAGGATAAGGCTACTAATAAAGAGCAAAGTATCAGAATTGAAGCATCTTCAGGATTGAGCGATGCCGAAATCAAGAGAATGAAAGACGAAGCAGCAGCCAATGCCGAAGCCGATGCAAAGGAAAAAGAAAAAATCGACAAGTTAAATCACGCCGACAGTTTGATTTTCCAGACAGAAAAGCAGTTATCCGAAATTGGCGATAAAATACCTGCAGATAAAAAAGCTCCTATCGAAACAGCTTTAGCAAAATTGAAAGAAGCCCACAAATCGCAGGACATTGCAGCAATCGACGAATCAACCAACGAGCTGAACACAGCATTTCATGCCGCAAGTCAGGATATGTACAACGCTGCCAACGCCCAACAAGGCGCACAAGCCGGTCCGCAAGACTTCGGCGGTCAGCAACAACAATCTCAAGGCGACAACCAACAAGGCGATGTAACGGATGTTGATTTTGAAGAAGTAAAATAAATCCCAAAAACAAGGGTATATATCCAAACAGAAATCGCTGTAAACGCTTAGTTTACAGCGATTTTTTTATTTTATTCTTTGCTTATCTATTGTTATATTCGATTATTTTTCGTATATTTGCAACATATTTGTAACGCGACTTAATTAGCAGGAAAGTGCGACTTATAAATACTTATACATACGTACCCATATTTAAAACGTGTATTATGCCAGTTAGCAAGTTTATCCTCCAAAGAAATTGCGAAAATTGCGGTAAGCAATTTAACGCCAAAACTGTCTACTCGAAGTACTGTTGCGAGAAATGTTCTGAAGCAGCCACACGTAAAAAGAAAGCCCTTGAAAAGGAAGAAGAAAAACGCGAACAGTTAGCCAATCAAATTCCAGCAGACCGCCCTTACATTTCAATTCAGGAAGCAGTAGTTCTGTTTGGAATATCCAGGGATACCATTTACCGACAAATCAAGAAAGGCAATATTCCAGCCGTAAATCTTGGGGAGCGGTTAACCCGCATTAGTCGGGTCCACATAGAAGCCATGTTTCCAAAGGTCGAAATCATTCAATCTACTCAACCACTAATCGAACAAACAAAACTCAATTATGACCCAAGTGAGTGCTACACGATTGGAGAGATAACTGAGAAGTTTGGAATATCAGCCTCCACAGTCCAAAAGACCATTCGAAAATGCAGTATTCCCAAAAAGCAAATTGGAAAATTCGTTTATGTCCCCAAATTAGAAATCGACCGGCTATTCAACCATAAATAATACTGAGCCATGAAAAAGAAACTCTCAAAAACCAAATGTACTGCAAAGCTCCGCAAATCCGAATATCATAACGAATGGTATTTAATACTTGAAAGCTATCCAGTTTTCAAGGCTGGTAGTGATAAAGCTCAACGGATAATAGAAGCACTAAACCGCTCTGTTACCACACCAATATGGGATAAAACACGTACAACAAGAGCCTCAACAGATGGTGCCAAAACATTCAAACCCAAGAGAGATTCTAATGGCATTATACAATGCAAAAGCAACATTGATCAGGAAGCCTGTATTTATGCTGACGGTGTGCGTAGTCTTAGGCAACGTGAGTATGATAATGCTGATTTGTACACAGAAAAGGAAGCCGAACAAGTTGAACACAACCAACGTCAGCAAATTGATTTTATCGATTACTTTCAAAAAGTATCAAAAGAACGACACCGCAACAGTTCTCAATCCATTATTGTCAACTGGGTTCGAGTTGGCGAGTTGCTGAAATCTTTCAACAACAATCAGCCACTTTTATTTTCTCAGATTAACCTTGGTAAGGCTGAAGAATTTCGTCGCTTTGTACTCACAGCCCCTTGTGGTGGCAATAAAAAGGGTACAATATCACATAATACCGCAGCAACTTATTATAGCATATTTAAGGCGGGATTAAAACAAGCATTTATTGACGGATATATCACAGTGGACCTTTCGGCCAAAATAAAAGGCATTCAGGAACAGGAAAGTCGCAGAGAACACTTAACAGTGGAAGAACTCAATATCCTTTCGGAAACACCTTGCGAACGTCCAATTCTCAAACGTGCTTCGCTTTTCTCTGCTCTCACTGGCGTTCGCCATTGCGATATTCAAAAACTCAAATGGAAAGAAATACAAGTTGATGGCGAACAAATTCGCCTCAACTTTACACAACAAAAAACAAAGGGAGTTGAATATATGCCAATTTCAAAACAAGCCTATCAACTTTGCGGAGAACCACGCAATCCGGAGCAACTTGTTTTTGAAGATTTACCCGACCCGTCGTGGATTTCCAGTCCGCTTAAACGTTGGATAAAATCTGCTGGCATTACACGGAATATAACCTTTCATTGCTTCCGACACACCTATGCCACTTTACAGTTGGCAGGTGGTACAGACATTTATACAGTATCCAAAATGCTTGGCCATACCAATGTAAAAACAACACAAGTTTATGCTAAGGTGGTGGACGAGAAGAAACAAAAAACAACAGGTACAATTAAACTCAAAATCAACCCGGAAAAATAAGAGTTATGGAAACAATAATTTCAATATTGCGCTTTGATCTTCGTCCTTGGCTTGATAAAAACAACCAACAAGAAGATTATTATTCGCCCGAATTAAGGTTAACCCCCTCAATTCGAGAAGAATTTATCCCTCGTTTCAAAACCGATTTTAATATCCCAGCCTTTTCAATCAAAATCAAGTACTATGAAAGGCTAATTGATAATAATATAACTGATTTTATAAACAATATAATTCGCGAAACCGAGGACGAAAGCGATAACTTGATAGCCTTTAAACTTAAAAAAGCTAAAGGAAAGATTAAATCATTAATGACCGAAATAAATGATTTGATTCTATTAAAAGATTACGATTTAAATCTGATTGCTTCAAAACACAGTGATTTTAGTGCAGACAGGCAACATAAAGAAGCTACTTTCATTTTTCAATACATGCTTACAGCTTTAATCAAATGCTATTTAGAAATTCAATACCATTTTTCTACTCATATTCATGAGGATGACATTATGGGTATAGTTGATATTTATAGCCTTATTTTAAATAGACCAGCTCCCGAATATATATTTATTCATGAGGTTCAGACCCTTTCTATTGCTCCTGTAGAAATTAAGAATAAAGCTAAAAATTCAGAATCTCTTTCGTTTACTTACACTAAACTTAAGAAAGAGAGTTCAAACATAAATGACCTTTTCAATTCATTAAAATTGAATAAGAGCATTACAGAAGATACAACCATAACTGATTTTAAACATGTATTTTCTGGTGTTCCTGTGAGCAACCCTGTTAAGTGGTGTGGAGCTAAAGGCGATTTACCATATTTGTTTAAATTACTAAACAATGAATACAAAGTTCTGACGTTCCAGGGAAAAAGTATTTGGAAAATTGTTTGTGATTGTTTTGTTGATAAAGATGGGCAACGATTCACCGAACAAAGTTTACGCGACCAGAAACAACCGAAGATTACAAAAGAAAACATAATAAAAGCAGCAAAACTAATGAAATAGCACACTCCGCACTCCGTTTGCAATAAATAAATAGCAAAAAATCAGAAAAAGACTAACGTTAAATCGTTGGTCTTTTTCAGTTTATACATACCACTCCGCACTCCGCACTCACTCCGCACGGAGTGTTTAATCTCCATTCACCCCTCAAAACACATGTAATTTTGTGTCAAACAATGCTCGAAAAAGAGGCTCTCGGGCATTGTTGGAGCCTCAAATTTTTAATGCATAAAAAATTTGAATCATGCAAGAAAACATTTTGCAAAACGAAATTTCATTTAATGATATGCCAAAAGCATTGGCTTATCTTATCAGCAAGGTTGATCGATTGGAAACCTTACTAAGTGTATCAAAGTTGGAGCAGCCCGATTCCGACAAGTGGTTTAACGTACAAGAGTTGTGCGAATTTTTGCCCGACAAGCCTGCCCGGCAGACTGTCTATGGCTGGATTGGCCAGAAACTTATTCCTTATCACAAAAAAGGAAAAAAACTTCAATTCTTGAAAAGTGAAATTGATGCTTGGCTGCTTGGCGATAAACGCCAATCAGTTGCAGAGCTTCAAGCAGAAGCAGCAGAGTTTGTAGCTAAAAAAGGGAGGATTGTAAGATGAACGACAACAAGCAACCCCGCCGATTAGACGAAATTCTGGAAGAACTTCGTTGCTGCCCCGAAAGCATTTTATTTCAATACGAGCAGCAAAGACAACAAACACATGTATGTCCAAACAATTGTAAAATTTTGGAAGCATTGAATTCTATTGAATCCAAGCTTACCAACACCCAATCTTCATGCGAAGATTTGAGCAAAGAATGGGTTGACAATCAAGATGTAATGCAATTGCTTCACATTAGTCCCAGAACCTTGCAAACACTGCGTACAAATGGCACATTGCCATTCTCCCGCATTGGAAACAAGCTCTATTATCGCACTGAAGACATTCAGCGAATTTTGAAGGATAACTACACTATGTTCAAAATCCGTAGTTATGGAAGCGATAAATAAACAGCAAATTTTGAGTAAGACAAATTATGGCTTACTGATCTATTCGCATATTTTACAGGAATACTATCCTAATCAAACAGTCCTCTCCCTTTCGGGGAGGACTTGTAAACCAACTGAAAACCCATTCAATGAAAATAAGTTGACATTGAACGTTTTCATTGAGAAGGAGAATGTTTTGGGGAATGCGTTGGATAATGAGTTTTCGTGCCAACGAGAACAAAACTCAAACTCGTTTGGTATTTTGTCGAGTGCCGCCGAAAATGCGCGTAGCGAATTTGCACGGCATACGGATAGCGAGAACGCTATCCCTGCCGGTGATGCATTCGACTTTGCCGAACTCCATTATAAGCTCAGGGATAATGAATTATTGCAAAAACTCAACAATGAATTACACCTACACATTGGCGAAAAAATGAATTTCTATTCGCGCAATAATATTGCTTCTAATAGTCCCAAAAGTCCTATTAGTCCTAAAGTTGAAGAAAAAAAGGAAGTGTCATTCTCTTTCTACAAATCACCAATCAAAAACACAGTACCTCATAAATCTGCAACCTTGTTGCAAATTTACAATGCAATCACAGGTGATTTCTATAAAGAGCGTACAGATAAACTTCGTTCAATCAATGACCCAAAGCAAGCACGACAATTCAAAGCAACGAACTTTGACTACTGTACTTTTTCAGGAACTTTCAGTTCCCGAAACGACAAAAACCTCATGCAACATTCGGGTTTATTAGCGGTCGATTTCGACCACCTGCCAAACCTAAATGAAGTACGTCAATTATTGCTTGCCGACGAATATTTCGATACGCAATTACTTTTTGTAAGTCCTTCAGGTGACGGATTGAAATGGATCATTCCAATTGACACTTCGCAAATCCCACATGGTGAATACTTCGCCGCAGTGGCAAACTACATTCTTCAAACCTACGGCATAGAAGTCGACAAATCAGGGCGGGATGTTTCTCGGGCTTGTTTCCTGGCACACGACCCAAATGCATTTATAAACCCTTTAATACTCAACGATCATGATTAATTATATAAAAGTAAAAAAATACACACTAACACCCAATGCAGTAGAATTAGGACTTGTTGTGTCTGAAATGCTTGTCGAAAGAAAGTTTAGAATTACAATTGGCGATATTGTTTTAATTGACCATTGCAGCACTTCAAACAATCAATACAATCCGTCCTTGGTTACAGCTTTTTGGGCTGCCTGTTTAGTTGAATTACATGATTTCATACATGGTGAGAAAAATGGCAAAATTGACTGGCACACCAAAGAAACAGTCAAGCTAAAAAGTAGCTTTTCAATTCTTTCATTGATTATTAAACTCTATCTAATTTACATTTTAATCTTCTGAAATCATGAGCAAGAAAACATTTAATCCAGCAGACTGGACAGAAACCAATAAAACAGAATCCAAAGCAACCGCAAACAATAAACCTGTTCAATCAACTAATCCAATACCTCCCCTTGGGGGAGGTTCGGAGGGGTCAGATATCGAAACAATTACCCAAAGAATTGAATCTTCCTCAGTTGATATAGCTCCAAACTACGCCGATTGGCGCGACCTTGGCTTTGCGCTTGCCGACGAACTTGGTGAATCTGGCAGAGCCTACTATCACCGACTAAGTCGGTTCTATCAGGATTATAATTCAACAGAAGCCGACAAGCAGTTTGATGCCTGTTTGAAAGCACACGGAAACGGTGTTTCCATTAAAACATTCTACCACCTTGCTAAAGCAGCCGGTGTTAATGTCGGAATCCCGAAAGTAAAAGAATCAAAGCCAAACTCAAAAGTTGAGGAAAAGGCGGAAGTAGAGGAAATGTCTGACGAAGAACTTTCCCACTCTACAAATGGAGAGGGGTCAGGGGTGAGGTCATTTCCTTCCGAAATCTTTGACCAACTACCCGATTTACTTCGTCGTATTACTATCAAAGGCACTTCACCCGAGGACAAAGATATTTTATTACTTGGCTCACTGGTTTCCATGAGTTCGTGTTTGCCAAACGTTTACGGTGTTTATGCCGAACGTGAAGTATTCGCCAACCTCTTTTTATTTGTTACTGCTCAGGCTTCAGCAGGAAAAGGCAGGCTTACTTTGTGCCGTAAATTGGTAGAACCAATTCACAAGGCACTTCGTGAACAAAACAAGGCTGAATTTGAAATCTATCAACGTGAACTAACAGAATACGCAGCAGCCAAAGGCGACAAGGTGAATATGGAAAAACCACAAGAGCCAACGCTTAAAATGCTTGTGATTCCTGCCAACAACAGTGCAACAGGATTGTTTCAAATTCTCAATGACAACAAAGGGAAAGGTTTAATTTTTGAAACGGAGGGCGACACCCTTGCACTTACTTTCAAATCCGAACACGGAAATTATTCCGATGGTTTCCGCAAGGCGTTTCACCACGAAACAATTACATACAACCGCCGCAAAGACCGTGAGTTTGTCGAAATTGATATGCCGCGCCTTTCAGCACTGCTATCAGGAACACCACGACAAGTATCAACTCTTATTCCAAATGCTGAAAACGGCTTATTCAGCCGCTTTATTTTCTACTTCATGAACATTCGGTACGAATGGAAAGACGTATTTGCCGGAGAAAGTGGACAAACACTCGACCACTATTTCGACCATTTAGGCGACCAATTTCATGAGTTGTATAAATGCCTACAAAGTCAGGTCAAACCCATGCGGTTTTGTCTGACTGTTTCACAGCAAAAGCAGTTCAACAGCTACTTTGAGCAAACTCAAATTCAATATATTGAATTGTGTGGAGAAGATTATATTGGTACTGTTCGTCGCTTGGGTTTAATTACATTTCGTATTGCTATGATTCTCACAGCCCTGCGAATTATGGACAATGGCGAACTTCGTTCACCACTTGTCTGCTCCGATACCGATTTCAATATCGCTATGGAAATGGTCAAAGTGTTGGTTCAACATGCTGCGCATGTTTTCCAACAACTCCCAACCGATACAGCTACCAAAGTTCAACCAAATCAAAAGCAACAGTTTTTGAATATGCTACCCGCTGAGTTTGACCGCCAAACATATTTATCGGTTGCAGATAAATTGAAAATTCCAGCCAAAACAGCTGAGAAGCAAATTGCACGTTTCGCCAAAACAGGCTTGATAAATCATTATGCACAAAACCAATATCGAAAATAACTCAAACACTCAATCAAATGAATGCCTCTGATAAAAAACAAGCCCAACTTCACAAACTGGAGTTGGACGAAAAATACCTTAGCCGGAAGCTATTGGAAGTAGCCGAAAACGCTCCAATTATTCGTTCAAATCTCAGAAAATACAAACTCAAATCCAAGACAAAGAACAAAGGGAAACTTTTTGTTCACGAAAAAGCATTAATAAAAATGTTGAGGATTAATAAGCGTATAATGAGACTATTAGTTGAAAAAGAGTTGATTCAATATATGAATATCTCTGGTTTAAACATATATACGGTGGCAGATATTGAACGCTTCTTGGTAAACAGTTTGGGGTGATATTTTTCTTTTTGTCATAAGTTGTCAAAAACTAATATTCTCTTTGTGTTTTTTTAAGTTGAAAACTTTATTATTACACCTGTTTTGTTTGTGTATAATTGTCTATCTTTGTTCAACTTTTGACAATTAAAAATAAAGAAAGCAACACAAACAAGACACAAAAATAATCTCAATGCCTAACAACCCACAACAATTCAACCAATTAGTTTCATTTATTTGGAACATTGCCAACGACGTACTTGTACAAGTTTTTAATAAAGGAGATTACAAAAAAGTAATTCTACCAATGATGGTACTTCGCCGTCTTGACATTCTTTTAGAACCAACAAAGGAAGCCGTTCTGAAACAAAAAGAACAATTGGATAAAATGGGAATTACCAATCAATCTCCCGTGTTGATGACGGTTACAAAATATCCTTTTTACAACACTTCAAAATTTACAATGAAAACGCTTACTTCGGAAACAAATCCGATGCGTTTGAAAATGAATTTCTTGGAATATTTGGATGGCTACAGCAAAGATGTACAAGATATTATAGAAAAATTCAAACTGAAACAACAAGTCGATAACCTGAGCGAAAACAATCGTTTAGGCTCAATTCTCGATAAATTTACTGATTCTTCTGTAAACTTGGGGATTAATCCGATAATTGATGCCGACGGCAAAGAAATATTGCCTGGCGTTGACAATCACATGATGGGTACGGTGTTCGAAGAATTACTCCGTAAGTTTAACGAAGAACATAGTGTAACTGAAGCCGGAGAACATTTCACACCACGCGATTATGTACACTTGCTTTCGGATTTAGCGATTATTCCCATTGCCGATAAAATTGAAAGTACCACTTATGGCATTTACGATGGTGCTTCCGGTACTGGTGGTATTCTTACAATATCCAAAGAACAGATGCAATCGGTTGCAGAAAAGAAAGGCAAGAAAGTACAAATTCACACTTTTGGACAAGAACTTCAACCCGACACTTATGCCACTTGTAAAGCCGACATAATGATTTCTGGGGAGCTAAGACAGTTTTCTTATACACTCAACAATCAGCAGCGCGATTACATTGCTTTTGGTTCTACCATTTCGCAAGACGGTCACCCAGGCGAAACCTACGACTTTTGTATTTCCAATCCACCCTTTGGTACACCTTGGAAAGAGGATTTGAAAAATTGGGGTTTAGGTGAAAAGGAAAAGGACAAAATTACCGATGCCCGATTTAAACTACAATTGGAAGAAGGTCAGGAACCCATTTCTTTTATACCCGGAATTGGCGACCCACAAATGTTGTTTCTTGCAAACAACATTAGCCGCATGAAAAACAATACACCACTCGGAACTCGTATTGTGGAAGTGCATAATGGTTCGTCGCTTTTTACCGGAAATGCAGGAGGTGGTGAAAGTAACCAGCGCCAATACATTATCGAAAACGATCTGCTCGAAGCCATTGTGGCAATGCCCGAAAAGGACTTTTACAATACAGGTATTGGTACTTTTATCTGGATTGTAACCAACCGCAAAGAGGAACGCCGCCGTGGCAAAGTACAGCTTATTGATGCTACTGCTATAAAAACGCCACTCCGTAAAAATTTGGGTGAAAAAAACTGTAAAACAGGAAAAGCCGACCGCAAAAAGATTCTCGATTTACTGATGAATTTCGAGGAAAACGAGCAAAGCCGCATTTTCCCCAATGCAGAGTTTGGTTTTTGGGAAATAACCGTTGACCGACCATTGCGTCAACAAGTTCGTATTGATAAGGAAACCCTCAGTTCTTTGGTGAATCGTTGTTTGAGAATGGATGTAAAATTCTCTGAGGAAGCGGTTAATGTACTTGCTGGTTTTGGGATTGATGCCGCGTACAAAGATAATACACCGGTTTTAGAGGAGGGTGAAACTATATTTAGCGAAAGATTAAAAAACGAACGAACTGTAAAACTTCCAAAAACAATTGGTCAACTTACAGCCGATGTTATGTTGAGCGAAGTAATGATCATTCTATGTGAATTTGCTAAGCAACAACATGTTTATTTGAATCTTCAGGCATTTGGCGAAAAATTCGATGCTCATAAACGTGCAAAGCAACACAAACTAAAGTTCGATAAATTAAGAGATTTCTTATACTCGTTGATTGAAGTGGATGAAAATGCTGATCCTGTTACCAAAAATGGCAAACTGATACCCAACCCGGCTCTGCGTGATACCGAGCAAGTACCTTTCCTTTACGAAGGTGGCATTGATGGCTTTATGCAAAACGAGGTTTTGCCTTATGTGCCGGATGCTTATGTGGACCAAACAAAAACAAAAGTGGGGTACGAATTAAGTTTTACCAAGTATTTCTACAAGCCTATTCAATTGCGCTCACTGAATGAAATAAAAAGCGAAATAAAATTTATAGAGAACGAAACAGATGGTTTGCTAACTTTAATTTTGGGAGAATAACTAATGGAAGACAATTTAAAACCATACCCAAAATATAAAAATTCCATATACGATTGGTTAGGTAATGTTCCCAGCCATTGGGAAGAACGTTTCGTGCGTTCAATTACTCAATTATCAGATGAGAGAAATGGACAGAGACAAGATTTAGAGCTCTTGTCTGTTTATCGTGAATATGGTGTTATTCGTAAAGCCTCGAGAGATGACAACCATAATGTTGAAAGCTTAAATCTTTCAAATTACAAGTATGTTGGAAAAAACTATCTTGTAATGAACAAGATGAAAATGTGGCAAGGATCTTTGGGGGTTTCAAAATATGAAGGTATTGTAAGTCCTGCATATATTGTTTGTTCTTTTAGAGATGAATATAATTACTCCTTTATTCATTATTTACTTCGTTCAGCAAAATTTAAAACCCAGTATAATCGGATATCCTATGGTATCCGAGTTGGGCAATGGGACATGAGATATAATGATTTCAAACAAATCAAACTGTATCTCCCCCCTTTTTCCGAACAGACTAAAATAGCGAACTTCTTAGATTATAAAGTAGCCTTGATAAACAAGTTTATCAAAGACAAGAAACAAGAAATCAAACTATTGAAAGAGCAAATTGAATACTTGTGTTTTTCTGAATCAGTCGACAAACAAATTATTCGCAGCTGGGAAACTGCATTTAATCCGAGCTGGAAGAAAATAAAAGCAAAACGCATTTTCGACGAAAAAAACATAAAAAATTGTCCAGACGAAGAATTACTGGCAGTAACACAAGACAGAGGAGTAGTTTTCAAAAAAGACTGTTCTCAAAATTATGTTTCCCCTACTGGTAGCTTGGATGGACTGAAACTTGTTGAAAATGGCGATTTCGTTATCAGCTTGCGTTCTTTTCAAGGTGGTATTGAGTATTCATATTGTCAAGGTATTGTTTCGCCAGCTTACAATGTCTTTTCGCTTAAGCCACAGTACGATAGTGAAGAACTTAAAACATATTTCCGTTTCCTATTCAAAACAAAACCATTTATTGAATTACTAAAATCACTTGGCGGCGGTATCAGAGATGGTAAAAACATAAGTTTCTCCGAGTTTGCACAATTCGAAATGGCAATACCGTCAGATGAACAGCTTAAAACCATTCTGAAACTGAGTAAAGTGTTAGACACACTTCAAGCAAATAGTACTAAATTGTTTGCTGCAATGAATGAGTATAAAACCAGCCTGATAAGCGATGTAGTTACCGGAAAAGTGGATGTGCGAAATGTAGCAGTTGAAAAATTGGAAGACATACCCGAAGAAGAACCGGAGGAAGTGGAAGAATCGGAGGAATTAGAAAATAACGAAGAATAAAACTTAATCACATATAATCTATGAAAGGGCAAGACAAATTTCTAACAGAGTTTATTGACGGTTCCCGTAATCGGTTTATCATTCCCGTGTACCAGCGCAATTACGACTGGAAAAAGGATAATTGCATTCAACTCTATAACGACCTGATTAAAACCGCAAAATACAACAAGCCAAGTCACTTCTTTGGAAGCATTGTCTATACCTCTGCCAACAACGGTAATCGAAATGATTACTTAATCATTGACGGTCAACAACGCCTTACCACCGTAACTCTTATTCTGGCAGCCATAGTCAATCTGATGAAAGAAGGCATAATGGTAGCTAAGAATGAGAACCTGAACAAATATATCGAGGAAACTTTCCTGATTGACAAATTCAATCCGAATGAACGGAAAATGCGCTTGAAACCCATTAAGAACGATTGTGATGCTTTCGACAAAATCGTATTGGGAAAAAGAGACAATTACGATCACAAATCCAATGTTACTTCCAACTATATCTATTTCTATGAGCGTATTCAGCTGAACGAAATAACGGTGGATGAACTTTGCGAAGCTATCGAAAAGCTGAAAATCATAGATATTTTCCTTGAAAATGACGACGAACCGCAATCCATTTTTGAAAGTCTCAATTCTACCGGTCTCGATTTGGAAGAAGGGGACAAAATCAGAAATTATGTATTGATGGGACTTTCCTCCATTGAGCAGGAAGAGTATTACGAAAACTATTGGAACCCGATTGAACGCCTGACAAGTTATAAAGTCAGTGCCTTTGTTCGTGATTATTTGGCCATAAAACAAGGACGTGTTGCGGTGATTGACAACGTACACCCCACATTTAAAGATTTTATCGAAAACCCGAAAAATCCTTTAGTTGTCAAAGACGTTTTGGAGGAAATGGTAGATTATGCCACTATCTTTAACGACTTCACCCAAGCCACAAAATACGCTCCGGCAATTTGTGCTATTCTCAAAAGATTGGCTCAAATGGATATGAGCATTATTAATGCCTATCTGATGGCATTTTTCAAATATGCAGCCGACAATCAGGAAACAGAGGAGTTTTACAAAAGAGTTCTGTTGAGCATTGAATCATTTATTTTCCGTAGGTTGGTATGTAGTTATGGCACAAATGCCTTGAGTAAGATTTTCACAACACTTCATAAGGACGTGCTGAAACTGAAAGGCGAAACCGATAACTACGCCGATGTTATGATTTATATACTACTCAACAAAAAAGGCTCTTCTCAGTTCCCCGATGATAATGAATTCAGACAATCATTTCAGACCCGCAATATCTATTCAATGAGTTCAAAAAACAAAATGTATTTGTTCGATAGGCTTGAAAATGGCGATAGCAGGGAAAGAGTAGAAGTGATAAAGTCTATGAATGAAGGCATTTTTTCGGTCGAACACATTATGCCACAAACACTAACCGAACAATGGAAAAAAGAGTTAGGCGATAATTTCGAGATTATTTATGATGAATGGCTGAATACAATCGCCAACCTTACCCTGACGGGCTACAACAGCAAATACAAAAACCGTCCGTTTACCGAAAAAAGAGATATTAAGGATGGCTTTAGAGATAGTAATTTGCGCTTAAACAGCTTTGTATTAACCTGCAATAAATGGGGTGAAGATGAGTTGAAGCAACGCCGTTCCTTATTATGGTCGCAAGCTGAGAGTCTTTGGAAATATCCTACTACTAACTTTGAGCCAAAAGTAACATTACCCGATATACATAGCCTCGATGAAGATCACTCGTTCAAAGGAATGAAAATCACTTCGTTCAATTTTATGGGTACGCAGTATAAAGTCTTCACATGGTCTGAAATGATTACCGAAGTAGTGAAACTTATTTACGAATTAGACCCCGCTCCTTTGTATCAATTGGTGTCCGACAGTTCGTATGATTTAATGAGTACACCCGAAACATACAATGTAAAAATTGGTGATGATTTGTACCTCTACACGGCAAATGATACCATGACAAAAATCAGAATACTAAAGAAAATCTTTGCTAAATATGAATTTGACGAATCAGAACTTGAATTTGGTATTCCGGTACAACAAGAAACAACAGCCGAAGTAGAAGATTAATTCAACAAATAACAAAGAGGGATTTTACTATCAAAATAAGTGTAAATAAAAATAAGATTATGCCTGCAAACACAGCCGAAATAGGACTTGAAAACCTGATAGTTGAACACTTGCGCGATAATAGCCATTACGTTCAAGGTACAAGCTCCGATTATAATACCGATTATGCGCTCGATACGGCTCGTGTCGAAGCCTATCTCCAAGCTACCCAACCACAAAAAGTAGCTGAATCATTGGCTTTTGCTTCGCCACACAATAAACATAACTTTTTCGAAAGGCTCAAAAATGAAATCACCAAGCGAGGCGTTATTGATGTGTTGCGTAAAGGCTATCGTTACAATACACATTTGTTCGACATGTACTGTCCGCTACCCTCTGAATTGAACGATTCGGCAAAGGAACAGTACAAAAAGAATATCTTTTGTGTCATTCGTCAGTTGCATTACTCCAAAACATTTACCAATCTTTCACTTGACGTGGCGGTTTTTCTGAACGGAATGCCATTGATTACTTTTGAACTCAAAAACCAATTCACGGGTCAAAACGTAAGCAACGCCATAAAACAATACCGTGATAGAGAGGCAAAAGAGTTGATTTTTATGCCAAAACGATGTGCCGTGCATTTTGCGGTGGACGATGAACAGGTAATGATGTGTACGGAATTAAAGGGTGATGCTTCATGGTTCTTGCCATTTAATAAAGGAGTGGACGGAAGTGCAGGTAATCCGGTAAATAAGAACGGACTTAAAACCGCTTATTTATGGGAACAAATTCTGACCAAACATTCGCTTTCGGATATTGTAGAGAACTATGCTCAGGTCATTAAAATTCACGATGAAAATACGGGTAGATTAAAATCTGAAAAATGTATCTGGCCACGTTATCACCAGCTCGATGCCGTTAGACAATTTATAAAAAACACACGCGAAACAGAAATTGGCAAACGATTCCTTATTCAACACAGTGCAGGTAGTGGAAAAAGCAATACGATAACCTGGCTCGCTTACCAGCTTGTTCAGCAATTAAAAGATACTCAGCCTTTGTTTAATTCGGTGATTATTGTTACTGACCGTATTAACCTTGATAAACAAATCAAAGGGAATATCATGGCATTTAATCAGCTTGGAAATATAGTTGGTTGGGCTGACTCCTCTGAAACGCTTAGAAAGGAATTACAAGCAGGTAAAAAAATAATAATTACTATTGTTCACAAATTTCAATTTATCCTGGACACAATCGGTTCGTCGCTCACCGACAAAAAATTTGCTATTATTATCGACGAAGCACACAGTAGTCAAAATGGTTCCTTGTCGGCAAGCATGAATAGGGCATTGACAGGCAATACACCTCAAAATGAAGATGACCTTGAAGAAATAATAATATCAGTTATTGAAGGGCGTAAAATGGTAAAGAACGCCAATTATTATGCTTTTACGGCTACACCCAAAAACAAAACGCTTGAAATGTTTGGTAAACCTAAACCAAATGTGGACGGTACAAAAAGTTTTGAGCCACACCACAGTTACACAATGCGTCAAGCAATACAGGAAGGTTTTATTTTGGATGTCCTTAAAAATTATACACCATATCAAAGTTTCTACAAGGTAATTAAAGCTGTAAACGATGACCCCGAATTTGATAAAAAGCAAGCCTCTAAGAAATTGCGTTGGTTTGTTGAGAGTCGTCCCGAAACAGTTGAGAAAAAGGCAGCAATCATAGTCCGTCACTTTCACGAAATTGTTATTGGAAAAGGTAAAATTGGCGGTCAGGCTCGTGCAATGGTAGTGACAGCAGGTATCGACCGTGCTATTGAGTATTATTTTGCCATTACAAAACAACTTACTCAAATCAAAAGCTCCTACAAACCAATCATTGCTTTCAGTGGTGAAAAGGAATTTATGGGTCAAAAAATGACCGAATCTTCAATCAATGGCTTTTCTTCTACTGAAATTGAAGCACGAATGAAACAAGACCCTTACAGGATACTTGTTGTTGCCGATAAATTTCAAACGGGTTACGATGAACCACTTTTGCACACTATGTATGTGGACAAAGGTTTGTCGGATATAAAAGCCGTACAAACACTATCACGCCTCAATCGAAGTCACCCTAAAAAGAAAGATACTTTTGTACTCGATTTTGCCAACGACCCGGAAGATATAAAAGTAGCTTTCCAACGCTATTACAAAATGACTTCTTTGTCACAGGAAACCGACCCGAACAAACTCAATGATTTACTTCAGGAGCTTGACGAATATGTCATTTATTCACGAGAAGATGTACAACTATTCAATAAAAAATATTGGACAGATGCCCCAAGGGAAGAATTAGACCCAATTTTGGATGCTTGTGTAGTAAAATTCAAAGAGGATTTAACCGAGAATCAGCAAATTGCCTGTAAAGGCAGTTTGAAAGCATTTGTACGCACATACACATTCCTCGCGGCAATTATGCCTTTCAGTAGTCCAGAGTGGGAAATGCTCAATACATTTTATAAATTCCTTGTTACCAAACTACCCAATCTTAAAGCCGAAGATTGGACTGACGGTTTATATGAATCTATCAACTTTGACCAATTACGTGTGGTTGCCAAGGAAGATGCAAATATAGAGTTAGAAAATCAAAACGCCGCAATTGACCCTTTGCCAACAACAGGTGGTGGAGGTAAATCAGAACCTGATCTTGAAAAGTTGAGTAATATTCTTGATGAATTTAATCTGATATTTGGTGGCATTGATTGGCAGTATCCAAACGATGTAAAGCAACAAATACTTGATCTACCAGAGTTATTGGTCAAAAACGAGGCATTCAGCAATGCCGCACGTTTTTCTGATGAAGATACAGCCCAAATGGAATGTAATTCTGCTCTACAAGATATTATTATCAGAAATATGGCTGCTCAATCTGAATTAAGTCGCTACTTTTTGGAAAACGAACAATTCCGGTCATTTTTAACCGACCGTGTTTTTGGTCAGGCATTTCCTATGGTGAATAGATAGAAAACAAAGAATGTAACTTGGGTAATCTCTGGAAACAACAAGGCATACCGCATAAGGGTTGGACATTAGAAAATGTGTACGATGTGCGGGAAGATGGTCAGTCGGAAGATGAAACCACTTACGAATCTTGCATGATGTGTGGTCACGAGAATATTCGCTATGTGCATGTTGTTTCTCACCCCGATTATGGTGAAGAATTATTAGTGGGTTGTCAATGCGCCGAGAAACTTACAGGTGATTATGAAAACCCACAGCGCAGGGAAAAAGAACTGAAAAACAGAACAACTCGGCGAACAAACTTTCTTAACCGGATATGGAAAATTAGTGCCAAAGGAAATGAATATATTAATGTCGACAACCACAATATTCTTATAAAAGAAGATAGTACGACACACAAATTTACTGTCAAGATTGATGATACATGGGGAAAAAAGCATTTCGACACTACGGAACTTGCAAAAACAGCAGCGTTCAAAGGTATCGAGTATTTTAAGGAAAAAGGGGAATGGTAAAACTTATACAAATAGAAAATAAATAGAATTGACTCAAATAAACAAGTCCACCTATATCTAAAAAAAAGCATAGGTTGACATTAAACAACACCAACATAAACTTTGCACCCTTATGGAAGAATCACTGTTTCTTAATACCCTTGCATTTGAGTTCCCCAAGGAACCCAAAATCTTCTATTTCTCAAAAGAAGATAGAAAAGATGTTTCGCTTACAAAATTAAGTCACCAACTGTTTCCGATAAATATCAAAGATATTTTTCCAGATATAAAGAATAGTGATACTATTTACACTTCATTCGATAGAAATGTTGCAAATCTTCTACCACTCGGTATTGACTTCGCAGCACCGGAAAATTACAACCTTGTAAAAAGACATTACAACAGGAAATTAAACTATTTCCTTGTATGCCAAAATTTAATTGTAGAACCAAACAGAATTACGAAAGATAATCAGGTTTGGATTCTATGTAATACTGACAATCGTCGTAAAGATTGCGATAGATATGACCGTTTCACATTGAAGTTTGATTTCGACCATTTTAATAAACGCGCTCAAATTGTATTGTCTTATGACCGTGGTGGTTTGATTTTGAAATCTTCAATCACTGATTTTCTGAAAACAGATAACGACCCCTTTACAATTTCATTAAAGCCAGCTCCTTCTATTGGATTAATTAATCGAGTTTTATTTAAACAATTGGTAGAAAAAGTGGATGGCCATTCATATACAAAATTCAGAATCGACAGGCATGTATTCTTAGAAGATAAAGTTAAAGAATATAACACAGAAAATTCCTTCCCGATTATGAACAATAAGTTGGCAAATTATCTGGGCATAAACGAAGAAGAAAGCAATGATGATTCAGAGAGTCAATATGTTTACATTCGCCCTAAGAACCGATATTTAAAATACTACAATAAAATAAATCAGTTCTTTAAAAGATATCTCGATAACGATGAGTTTCGTAGCATTATTCCTATATCGAAAGATGGTTTCAGTTATGCAAATAAATTGCAAATCGGAAACACGAAAGATAAAAGTAAGGAATTGATATTTGGGGACAAAAGAATCAATGTAAACCCGCAAGCAGGGGTTAACAATGGACCTTTTGCACAGGCTAAACCCTCCAATATACAGCTATTATTTATCTTTCCTAAAGCAGATGTAGACCAAGCTCGTTTGTTGTTAGGCTATCTGAAAGATGGCTACAAAGATTTCTTTAAGGGCTTGAAAAAATATACAGGCAAAGAAGTTACTCATGCTCCTTCAAAATTCCATGTCCAGTTAGAAAACCCCAATGACCCTATTCCTGAGATAGAAAAAATGCTCCAGGAAGAAAGAGAGGACAGAGAACTTATTGCAATATACCTAACTCCCATTAGTAAACATTCAGCCGACAAAGAAGCTCACAAAATATATTATAAAGTTAAGGAAAAACTCTTAGTTAACAACATTGTTTCGCAATGTATTGAAACTGACAAAATGCTTCGCGTATTGAAGGAAGATGAAGGTGTCGATAAAAATGGTAATCCTAAGAAAAATTTTTCTTACACGCTGCAAAACATTGCTATTGCAATTAACGCCAAACTTGGAGGAACACCTTGGCGGTTGAATGCCCCAGTTCAAAATGAATTGGTTGTTGGTATTGGAGCATTTAAAAACATAGAAAACAACACCAATTATATTGGTTCAGCTTTTTCGTTTGATAATACAGGCTCTTTTAATGCCTTTGAATACTTTCAACGCGACCAATTGAAAGAACTTGCTGGCTCTGTTGAAAACGCTATTAAAAACTTCACAAGAATAAATGATAAGCCGGAGCGTTTGATTATTCACTATTATAAGGAAATGAGCCTAATACATGAGTTTCCACATATCGAAAACAAGTTGAATAATCTTGGTCTCGACATTCCTGTTTATGTTGTTACCGTCAACAAAACAGAGTCGGAAGACTTCTTAGTTTTCGATGGCAAAAACAAAGACTTGCTCCCTTATAGTGGCAGGTACATAAATTTGGGTAATAAAACATATTTGCTTTGCAATAATACCAGATACGAAAATGCTGTTCATAATTTCATGGATGGTTATCCGTTCCCTGTAAAAATCAAAATCGAATGTCCAACCGACACAACACAGCCAATTGACACAAAAATTGTAACTGAATTAATTGACCAAGTGTATCAATTTAGTCGGATATATTGGAAATCAGTAAAACAACAAAACCTACCGGTTACAATCAAATACCCGGAAATGATTGCTCAAATACTACCGTATTTCAGCAATACTGATAACATTGATACTAATAATTTGTGGTTTTTATAAAAATTGAAATCCCCATTCCCTCATAAGTGAGGATTCTGGGGATTTAGAGGAAAAAGGAGATACTCAAAATATCCAGATACCCCAATTTCCCCAATTTCCGCAAGCTGAGGAATCGGGGCTGAGGTCTTTCCTAGAATCCAAAGTTTTTTCAGTCCGGCATTACAGTCTATGATTGAAAAAAACAAGGCTTTATTGGTTTTAATAAATGGATTGGCATTAGAAGAAATCTAAATACTTGCAATATAGAAATCTGTTTTAATCATTATATTGCAGTAACTAATTCGCAATATCATTCTTTTTTCGGATTTTACCGAAACTATTAGTACATTTGTTTTCAAATACAGCGAATGCTCCCGCAAACCGCCAAATGCCCATAGCCTCGGTCGTTAGGTTTCATGCATAGAAAGCATACTGCAATTAATAGAAATTCTTGATTTTTAGAGAAATAAGATATGAAATATATTTTTTTAATAGCTTCATTCAACGCTTTATTTTTTTCATTTTTGATTCTTCAGAAAAAAAAGGCACTACATGATAAGATACTCATTTGTTGGCTAATATATCTGGGTTTCTATACAGGTATATATGGGTTGTTTTCAGATAAACTCTTTACTGGTTTTCATCTGCTATCAGTAAGTTTTATTTCATTACTCCTGCTTCACGGGCCATTCCTGTATTTTTATATTTCTGCTTTGATTGATAACAAGGCTCAATTCAACAGAGCAGAACTGCTGCACTTTGTCCCTTTTATCCTTTTCAACCTATTTATCATTATTTCTTCTTTTTTTCCGGAAATTTCTGAACGAATAAGATTAGACCATTTGGAAAGTGAGCATAAGACTCCTTTGCTGTTTAATGCGTTTCTACTTTTCACAGTAATATCAGGGCCTTTTTATTTTATGCTATCAATACTGCTTTTTAAAAAATTGGATATTAACATTTTCAATAATTTTTCATCGTACGAAAATGTTAACCTTGATTGGTTACGAAGGCTTGTATATACTTTTGGTGGTATTTGGACAATTTTAATGATTTTCACTACTATACATCATGTTTTCCAAATGTTCTCGTGGATATTTTGTACTCACGGGTTAACACTTTCTTTGTCTGCTTTTATAATCTTGATTGGTTATTATGGTCTAAAGCAAAAGGAAATTTTTATTCAATATCCTAACCGGGATACCAAATATGTTACTGAACCAAAAACAAAATATGCCGGAATATTTATAAAAGATGCTGATATTGAACAATATGTTGCTAAATTAAAGCATTTTATGACCACCCAAAAGCCTTATTTGGATGCCAACATTTCGCTTCCTGAGTTAGCTAACAAGCTTGATATACCATCACATCATCTTTCTCGTGTAATTAATGAACAATTTGGTGTCAATTTCTTTGATTTTATCAACCAATACAGAATAGAAGAAGTGAAAACAAGAATAGGCAATCCTGAATATGAAAATTTATCTCTTTTAGGGATTGCATTTGATTGTGGTTTTAATACAAAATCCGCATTTAACAGGGTTTTTAAAAAGATGACCGATTTTACTCCAAGTGAATTTAGGAAACAAGTTTAATCTTAATTGCAGCATTTTAGGTTCTCACAGAAGTCTGATATTATAAAATAGGTCTTACTATTTTAAATTAATGAGTGCTACTTTACAAAGTAGGTCGCACAGAGAAAATTCTCAATGTAATTTTGTTCCAAGATATTTCAATTAATAACAAATTAAAATTTAAATTGTCATGAGAACAAAAGAAACAAATTTGGTAACCACAAGTCCAAAGACTCTCCAAAACCGTAAAACTTATAAAACAATCTTCTCGATTGTATTATTATTTTTATTTATGATATTCGGCACACTACCGGTATCAGCACACTGCGATTCATATGATGGACCTACAATTAAAGATGCTATTAAAGCTCTTGAAACAAACAACGTTAATTTAGTTCTGAAATGGATTACCCCAGAACAGGAAAAAGAAATTATTCCATTATTTAATAAAACCTATTCTTTAAAAAAAGGGAATAAAGAAGTATATGCGATTGTTGAAAAACATTTCTTTGAAACCCTTGTAAGGCTGCACCGCGAAACAGAAGGAGCGCCTTTTACCGGGTTAAAACCTGCCGGAACAACAAAAAAGATTGTTCAACTTAGCGACCAGGCATTGGAAAGTAAAAATGTTGATGACTTTCTTGTTAAATTAAATACCCACATTGGAAAGGTGATAAAGGAGAAATATGAAAAAGTTGTAGCACTTGGCAAAGTGAAAAACGATTCTCCTGCAAAAGGTCGTGAATATGTGGAGGCTTATGTTGATTACACCCATACGATAGAAGCTATTCATGATATAGTTGAACAAGGAGGTGGACACTCAGCTCACAAACATTGAAATGATATCATTAATAAATACAGAATAATTTAAGAATCTTCTCTGATGAATTTCGGGGAAGATTTCTAATTTTAGATTCAAATAAATGCACGAAAACCTAACATCGCATATAGCCAATGGCGGGTGAAGTGGTTGCTTCAAGCGTTCTACCCCGCATAAAGTTTTGCAACGGTGGATAGGAACGTAGCCCGCAAACCGCCACTGGTCATATGCGTAACCGTTACCAGCAAGCCGAAAAAAAAATAAACTTTTCTCCCTAAAAAAACGTTTGACAATACAGAAATATTAATTATACACAATAATTAAACAGATAGAATTGAAATAATTAAATTTGTCATATATTTGCAAGCGAAATATTATGAAATTTAAAAGAACAGCATATATAATTACTTTTATAGCCAATATTTTTTTATTGGTTTATGCTGTTGTACCACATCATCATCATGAAAGCAAATCCCAAATTTGCATATTAAGTAGTCATTGTCAAACCGATGATAATGATGACACTGAAAATCATCAACATGATAGTCATACAAAGTCGAACAATTGCTTATTAACGCAAACAATTGTATTACCGCTGAGCAATAATACCAAAGAAAATCAGAGTATTGTATATGACTATGGATTTGATGTTTTTATTAATACATCAAACGAACTATTTAATAAATATTTGGTTCTCAACCCAATTGAGATATTAATACCAGATATCCCATTTATTTTTTCTTCTTATATTCATAGCTCTTTAGGATTAAGAGCTCCTCCTGTAGTATAATAAAAGCAAGCTTTGCTGAATAAAATTATTATACCCATTTAAGTTTTCCAACACGTTATTTTTGCTTTTGTTGAAATGAAATCAGAATGTTTCTGCTTTTACGGGTTTCACTTCAAAACAAATTAGCAAATAACATTTGACTATTTTCAGGAAAACAAGCAACATTCTTCTAATAAGAACAGGTATTTAAACTGTGGTTTAAACAAAAAAATCATGTCCATACGCATCCACCCATTGAGTCAGGAATAGCTATGCGACAATTGAAAAAATAAGATTAAACGCATGAAAAATAAAAAGAAAGTAGAAAAGCTAATTAAAGAGCAAAAACTAAAAAAAGAAAAGAAAACAAACAAGATACTTTTTTCAATTTTTATTGCTTTTATATTTGCATCTATTGTTTTTAACTCAGTGTATTATTTCTGGTGCGATATTAAATGTTATTATCAGGAAACCTTTCTTTGGGATAAGGAAGTTCCTCGTAATTATGTATGCATGAATGGTGATAAACACAAACCACATGAAACAAAAGCAATTTCAATCAACAATAATGTTTTTTATGTTTGCTCAAGTAAATGTGCAGTAGAGATTAAATACCATTTTAGCGAATTAGCCTATTCAAAAGACGCACTTACGGGTAAAATTATATTCAAATCCAATGCATTTATTGGGTTCAAATCTAAAAATCAACCGGATGTTGTGTATTTTGAAAACAAACAAAATTTTAAAAATTATTATTCGAATTTAAAAAACAATTAAACAGTAATATTATGTCAACAAATAACTTTCAAATTTTATTTAAAAATAAAATCATAACAAGCGCCCTTTTTTTAATCATGATAAGTGTAGCTGTTTTTACTGGCTGCAAAGAAAAAAAGACTGACGACCATGACCATGCTCCTGGAACCCATATCGAAGCTGATGAGCATAAACATTCGGTAGGTGATGGGCATGACCACTCCAAACACGAAAAAGAAACTAAACATGTAGAAGGTGATGGACACGTCCACGGAAGTGAACACACCGAAACAAATAAACGTTAATTTCGTACAGAGAAATAAATAAAGTTTTAATAAATAAAATAAAATAAAAACAAGATGATAAACAGAATTAAATCTTTTTCAATAAAGAGAATATTAAAATATAGTATCATTTTTTTAATCATGATATGTGTAGCTGTTTTTACTAGCTGCAAAGGAAAAACTGACGAACACGGACATGCTGCTGATACCCACACCCAATCTGGAGAAAAAGAGGGTGAGCAAGAACATTCGGAAGGCGATGGGCATGACCACTCCAAAGATGTAGAAGGAGCTAAACATGTAGAAGGCGAAAGTCCAGAAAATAGTGAACATGCCGATGAAATTGCATTTTCAAAAAAGCAGGCTGAATTAGCAAAGCTTAAAACGGAAACAGTCGCTCCGGGCACTTTTTACAACGCAGTTAAAACAAGTGGACAAATACAAGCACCACAGGGTAATGAAGTGGTTATTGCAGCTACTTCAAATGGAATTGTATCATTTACAAATTCATCAATCACTGAAGGTGCTGCCGTGAGTGCAGGTCAATCGATTGTTACAATATCAGCAAAAAAACTGTTAGAGGGCGATCCTGCGGCTAAAACTAAGATTGCCTATGAAACTGCACTGAAAGAATATAAACGTGCTGAAAATCTTGTAAAAGACCAAATTATTTCGATAAAAGAGTTTGAACAAGTAAAACTTCGATACGAAACAGCAAAAACAACTTATGAAGCACAAGCTTCCAGTAATACGGCAAAAGGTGTAAGTGTTAGCTCTCCTATAAGTGGATACATAAAAAACAGATTAGTATCTCAGGGTGAGTATGTTTCTGTTGGGCAACCGATAGCAACCGTTTCACAAAACAGGCGTTTGCAATTAAGGGCTGAGGTATCTGAAAACAATTTCAAGATATTAAAAAATATAAGTACTGCCAATTTCAAGCTTGCTTACGATAAAACTGTTTATAAACTTTCCGAATTGAATGGTCGGTTATTATCTTATGGAAAATCTTCGGGAGATAAAACTTTTTATATCCCTGTAACTTTTGAATTTGACAATGTAGGTGATATTATACCAGGTGCATTTGCAGAAGTTTTTCTTTTATCAAGCCCTCAAAATAATGTAATCTCTATTCCTGTATCTTCTATTACTGAAGAACAAGGATTGTTTTTTGTCTACTTGCAGTTAGATGCAGAAGGATATAAAAAACAAGAAGTTGAACTTGGTGAGAATAATGGTGAAAGAGTTCACATTCTTTCAGGATTGAAAACTGGAGATAAGGTTGTTACCAAAGGTGTATATCAGGTTAAACTGGCTGCTACGTCATCGGTTATGCCAGAGGGTCACAATCATTAATTTTCTTAAACACTAAATGTTATGTTGAATAAAATAATAAGATTTTCGCTAAATAACAGGTTGGTTGTTTTGGTGGCATCCATTCTTTTGATGCTCGCGGGAACATATACGGCTACTAATATGGAAGTAGATGTATTTCCCGATTTAAATGCACCAACAGTGGTGGTAATGACCGAAGCTAAAGGCATGGCACCCGAGGAAGTTGAACGCTTAGTTACATTTCCGGTGGAAACTGCGTTGAATGGAGCTACAGACGTTCGTCGTGTACGTTCATCATCCACCACAGGGTTTTCTGTTGTGTGGGTCGAATTTAACTGGGGAACGGATATCTACAGGGATAGGCAGATTGTATCCGAAAAATTAGCTGTTGTGCAAGATGCGTTGCCTTCAAATGTTGGAAATCCAACATTAGGGCCTCAATCATCCATAATGGGAGAAGTAATGATCGTTGGTCTTACCGCCGATTCCACTTCGCTGCAAGAATTAAGGACTCTTGCCGACTGGACTATCCGTCCTCGTTTATTATCCACAGGGGGTGTGGCTCAGGTTACTGTGCTGGGAGGCGAAATTAAGGAGTATCAAATATTATTGAATCCTGAGAAAATGAAGCATTACAGTATTGGGATGGACGAAGTAATAGGGGTGGTTACTAAAATGAATCAAAATTCCGCTGGAGGTGTTTTATACGAATATGGAAACGAATATATTATTCGGGGAGTACTTTCCACCAATAAAATCACCGAACTGGGTAAAGCGGTAATTAAGACAACAAATGACATTCCAATATTGCTTGAAAACATTGCAGATGTGAAAATTGGCGACAAAGCTCCTAAATTGGGTATTGCTTCAAATCGCGCAAAATCAGCCGTTTTACTTACAATAACAAAACAGCCTTCAACCAGTACGCTGGAATTAACAGAGAAATTAGATAATTCACTTGCTGATTTGCAAAAAACATTACCTGCTGATGTGAAAATAGCCACAGATATTTTCCGTCAGGCTCGTTTCATTGATAATTCAATCGACAATGTGAAAAAATCCATATACGAAGGAGGATTTTTTGTAGTAATCGTATTGATTATCTTCTTGATGAACGCTCGTACAACGATGATATCACTTATTACAATTCCACTTTCATTAGTTTTCGCTATACTTTCCCTTAAGTTTATGGGATTGACCATAAATACCATGAGTTTAGGAGGTATGGCTATCGCCATCGGTGCGCTTGTGGATGATGCCATTGTGGATGTCGAAAATGTATTTAAACGGTTGAGGGAGAACAGGCAAAAACCACTGGAAGAACAAAAAACAATAATGACAGTTGTTTTCGAAGCGTCAAAAGAAGTACGTATGCCTATTTTGAACTCAACACTCATCATTATTGCAAGTTTTGTTCCATTGTTTTTTCTTTCAGGTATGGAGGGGCGCATGCTTGCCCCACTTGGAGTGGCTTTCATTGCAGCGTTAATAGCATCTACTATTGTAGCACTTACACTTACACCCGTATTATGCAGTTATTTGCTGGGCAAACCCCGAAAGGGAAATAAACCCGATCAGGAACCGTATCTTGTCCGAAAACTTAAAATTGGATATGAAAAAGCACTAAGATGGTCATTGATTCACAAAAAATGGGTACTTGGTGTAACAGGTGGGGTTTTAGTTGCTTCATTAATTGTATTCTTTACATTAGGCAGAAGTTTTCTACCTCCGTTTAACGAGGGTTCATTTACTATTAACATAAGCACCGTTCCGGGAATTTCAATCGAAGAGTCAGACAAGATAGGGCGTATAGCCGAAAATATTTTGCTCTCAATTCCCGAAGTCAAAACTGTAGCAAGAAAAACAGGTCGTGCAGAGTTGGACGAACATGCTTTAGGGGTAAATGTGTCTGAAATTGAAGCTCCGTTTGAGCTCGACAAACGTTCTAAAGATGAGGTATTGGCTGAAATTCGTGAAAAAATGAAAGTGTTACCCGGTGTCAATATCGAGATAGGACAACCTATTTCCCATCGTATCGATGCGATGCTTTCAGGAACAAGAGCCAATATTGCTATCAAATTGTTTGGTACAGACCTAAATAAAATGTTTTCATTAGGTAATCAAATCAAAGCTTCTGTTGAAGGCATAGAAGGTATTGCCGACCTGAATGTGGAACAACAGATAGAGCGCCCACAATTAAAAATTGAACCGAAAAGGGAAGCAATGGCTAAATATGGTATAACGCTGCCCGAATTTGGTGAGATAGTTAATGTAATGTTGGCAGGTGAGGTTGTTTCGCAGGTTTATGAAGGCAATAGGTCTTTCGATCTTACGCTGAAAGTAAATGACGACAGCAGAGCAACCGCCGACAGAATCAAAAACCTGATAGTCGATGCCAATGGACGCATGATACCCTTAGGTAATATTGCGGAAGTTTCTTCATCAACAGGTCCAAATACAATCAACAGAGAAAATGTTTCCCGAAAAATTGTTATTTCGGCCAATGTTGCTGGGCGTGATTTGAGAGGCGTTGTAAATGATATTCAGAAAACTATAAATGAAAAAATAACATTGCCCGAAGGATATCATATTGAGTATGGAGGTCAGTTTGAAAGCGAACAAGCGGCATCTCAAACGCTACTTATCACATCCATATTCTCAATAATGGTAATATTCTTGCTGTTGTTTGCTCAATTCAGGAGTGTAACCCAATCGGCTGTTATATTATTGAATCTGCCTCTGGCACTTATAGGTGGTATTTTCACCATATTTTTCACTGGCGGAATTATAAGTATTCCTGCAATTATCGGATTTATTTCCCTTTTTGGTATTGCAACACGAAACGGAATGCTTCTCATTTCGCGATATAACGATTTGCAGGACGAAGGTTTATCTAAATTTGATAGTGTTATGCATGGCTCATTAGACCGCCTGAATCCCATATTGATGACCGCCTTATCATCTGCTTTTGCAATGGTTCCACTTGTTTTAGGCGGTGATTTGCCGGGCAACGAAATACAAAGTCCGATGGCAAAGGTTATTCTTGGAGGATTATTAACATCAACATTATTAAACGGTTTTATCATTCCAATTATGTATCTTCTTACAAACAAAGAAATTGTTAGAGAAGTGATGCAAGATGATGAGATAACTGAAAAAAAAGATTAAGATGAAAACTATAATAATAAGTATAATGGTATTATTGGCGAGCATTTCGCTTAATGCCCAAAGTAGTGTCGAAACAGCGTTGAAGGCTATTGAAGAAAATAATAACACTTTAAAAGCACTTAAAGAGACAACTAAATCACAAAAGTTAGAAAACAAAACCGGAATATACCTTTCGAACCCGGAAGTTGGATTTAATTACCTTTGGGGAAACCCTTCGACTATTGGGAATCGTACCGATTTCAGTATCTCTCAAGCTTTTGATATTCCTACCATAACGGGTATGAAAAATAAAATTGCCGATGAACGTAACAGTTTAGCCGAATGGCAATACAAAGCTGAAAGAATGAATATTCTGTTGGAAGCAAAACAATATTGCATCGAACTTATTTATTTTAATGCCCTGAAAAAAGAATTGGATATAAGGTTGCAACATGCCCAAACCATAGCCTCAGGCTATCAAAACCGTTTAAATAGCGGGGATGCCAATATATTAGAGTATAACAAAGCGCAATTGAGTTTATCTGCAACTACCGGGGAAATAGCTCGTATTGATGTTGAACGCAACGCTCTATTGTCTCAACTTAAAAGGCTAAATGGGGGCTTGGATATAGTTATGGATGACTATCAATTTAATCAGAAACAACTGCCGCTTAATTTCGACGATTGGTATCTGCAAGCTGAACAAAAAAATCCTATTTTGGCATATATTAAACAAGAAGTTGTTGTAAGCCAAAAGCAGGTGTCATTGAACAAAGCGAAGGGTTTACCAACATTCTCGGCAGGCTATATGAGCGAAAATGTGGTTGGACAAAGATTTCAAGGGCTTACAATGGGGGTTTCAGTTCCTTTGTGGGAAAACAAGAACCGTGTAAAACAGGCAAAATCTGCGGTTGTTGCAGCACAAGCGCGCCAAACGGATAGTAAGCAACAATTTTACAACCAACTTCAAATTCAGTACAACCGTGCTTTAGGGTTGAAAAACACAGCCGAATCATATCGAAAATCGTTAGTAATGGCAAACAGCACTGAGTTACTCAAGAAAGCACTTGATGCGGGTGAAATTTCCTTATTAAATTACATGGTCGAATTGGGTCTGTACTACAATATGGTAAACCAAACTTTGGAAGCTGAACGCGATTATCAAAAGGCACTTGCTGAACTGTCGGCTGTTGAGCTATAAAAGGAAACAAGTCAGTTTTTTGTGATTATTTCATACTATTTTTACAATGATGGAAAAAAACAAGTATCTAAATAGACTTGAAAAAAGTGGTATCAAGCCAACAGCCATAAGGCTGTTGGTTCTTGATGCCATATCTAATAAAGAGGAAATTATTAGCTTATTAGATTTGGAAGCTGAATTAGGCACGATTGATAAGTCCACATTATTTAGGACTTTGACATTATTTCAAAAACATTTAATAGTACATACCATTGATGATGGTTCGGGTTCTCTGAAGTATTCGGTATGCGATGAAGAGTGTGATTGCAGTACTGAATGGCAACATGTTCATTTTTATTGCTATGTCTGCAATCGGGCGTATTGTTTAAGAGAGATAGCAATACCTCAAGTTGAATTACCTGTTGGATTTGAACCCAAAGCAATGAATTATGTAATTAAAGGAGTATGTAACCACTGTAAGAAGTTTGCAAACAAGTTGCATTAAACATACATTACTTTTGCCATAAATATAAAATAATTGAGTCATGAAAAAAAGTAGAAACTTATTTAAAGTATGTGTTGTAATTGCCGGAATGTTTTTTATTACCGGCAAGGGTTACGCCCAGGAGTGTGGTCCTAATTGTCCGGCATGTTCGGGCGGTAGCAGTGGCGGTATTATTGCTAAAAACAATTTGGTAGTATCGGTTTTAGGAATGCCTACATCCGATGACGAATATGCTGTTACAAATATTCGTTATGGTGTTTTCAAATGGATGGATGTGGGAGTTGGCTATGCCTTCAAGGCTAACAAACCAATATGGAGTTTGCGCATTAAGGCATTAGCTGAAAAAGAAGACAAATGGTATCCGGGCGTAATTGTAGGTACGGGAAGTGTGCGTACAGGTGGAAACGACCAATCAGTATATGGGATGCTCACAAAGACTGTTGAGTTTAACGAGAAATTTGCATTACAGGGTTATGTAGGTGCAGCATCTGTATTTAAGGATTTCAACCAACCATTTTTCCTTTCGGGCTTATCTGCCATCTTTTTTGAAAAATTTACTGCTTTTGGTTCGTATGACGGTAAAAACTTTCACGAAGGATTATCATGGACTGCAACAGATAATCTTACACTTTCAGCACTAATGATAGAAACCCGTTATCCAGCATTATCGGTGAGTTATAGATTCGATTTAGGTAAAAAGAAGTAAATATTTTCAAAAAAAATTAAATGAAAAAATATAAGCTAAACAATTTAGATTGCGCGTCATGCGCTTCTAAGATAGAAAACAGTCTGTCAAAACTGGAGGATGTGAAATTTGTAAATGTAAATTTTGCAAACGCAACCATGACTATCGACACCGACAATTTTGATAAGGTCAAAGCACAGATTAAAAAACTTGAACCGGAAGTTGAAGTTCAGGATATCTATAAAGAAAATAAATTGGTTTCAGTAAACGAACTTGCCGAAAATAAAGGAACTATAATTAAAGCAGTCTCCGCCTTGGCATTACTGATTATCGGGATAATATTTGAAGAAAAACTACACAATACCCCATTTCAACTCGCGGAATATGCTGTATATGTCACCGCCTACCTTATTGTGGGTTGGAATGTGATAGCGTCTGCAGTGAAAAATATCATTAGAGGGCAATTCTTTGATGAACAGTTTTTAATGACTATAGCTACACTTGGAGCTTTTGCTATTCACCAAATGCCCGAAGCGGTGGCAGTAATGCTATTTTACGTGACTGGTGAATTATTTCAGGACATTGCAGTGGGTCGTTCACGCAAGTCAATCAAATCGCTATTGGAAATAAAACCCGATTATGCCAATCTGAAATCAGGCGTGGAAGTAATCAAGGTTTCTCCCGAAGAAGTAAAAGTTGGTGACATTATTGTCGTTAAGGCAGGTGAAAAAGTGCCACTCGATGGAACAATTCTCGACGGAACTTCGTTTGTTGACACCGCTGCACTAACAGGTGAAAGCGTACCACGTAAAGTAAACGTAAAAGATGAAGTAATGGCAGGGATGATTAATCAATCCGGTTTACTTACTATAAAAGTCAATAAATTATTTGGTGAGTCATCTGTTTCAAGAATTCTTGAACTGGTGGAAAATGCCACCTCACAAAAAGCCGAAACAGAGAAATTCATTACTACATTTGCCAGATATTATACGCCGATAGTGGTTATTGGAGCTTTGCTGTTGGCTATAGTACCACCGCTTTTATTTAGCGGACAAACGTTTGGCGATTGGATATATCGAGCATTGGTCGTGTTGGTTATATCTTGCCCTTGCGCATTGGTTATAAGTATTCCCTTAGGCTATTTTGGCGGAGTAGGTTTAGCAGCCCGGAAAGGGATTTTAGTAAAAGGTTCTAATTTTCTGGATGCACTGACACAGGTAACTACCGTAGTTTTTGATAAAACAGGAACACTTACAAAAGGAGAATTTAAAGTTTCGGAGGTGGTAACGTCCAACGGTTTTTCAAAAGAAGAAATTTTAGAATATGCCGCTTATGCCGAAGCCAATTCAAACCACCCTGTAGCACAATCCATAACAGTTGCGTATCAAGGCGAAATTGATATTGCCAAAATTACAAAAACTGAAGAAATTTCAGGACATGGCATTAAAGCAATCGTTAACGGTAAAACAATACTTGCTGGCAATGATAAGTTGCTACACAAAGAAAACATCGAGCATTCGGTTTGTCAGGTGGATGGAACAGTAGTGCATGTGACTATTGACCGTGTTTATGCTGGTTATATCATTATCTCCGACAGCCTGAAAGACGATGCAATTGAAGCGATTGAGAACTTAAAAGCGAAGAAAATTCAAACGGTCATGCTCACTGGCGACAATCAATATGCCGCACAAGCCTTTGCTAAAAGATTAGGGATTGACCGATTTTACTCTGAATTGCTACCGGAAGATAAAGTAAAACATATCGAACAATTAATCGCAGAAAGTAAAGGCGGCAAAGTAGCCTTTGTTGGCGATGGAATAAACGACGCTCCGGTAATTGCCCGTGCCGATGTGGGCATAGCCATGGGAGCACTTGGATCAGATGCAGCAATTGAAACAGCTGATGTAGTATTGATGACTGATTCCCCATCCAAAGTTGCCTTAGCCATTGATGTTGCAAAAACAACCAGAAACATTGTTTGGCAAAATATTTACTTTGCTATGGGTGTAAAACTAATTTTCATTGTTCTGGGTGTATTCGGTGTTGCAACCATGTGGGAAGCTGTATTTGGTGATATAGGAGTTGCTTTAATTGCTGTTTTTAATGCTATCAGAATACTGAAAAAATAGATTTATGCAATACATTATCACATGTTATAAGTGTGTTTTATTGATAAATTGAAATATATGACATGGGTACAAGAAAATGCAATTTTGGGAATCTTATGAAATTAGGAAATAAACTTATCGGCGTAGGGGTTTTGACTGCAATTTCGGCTTCACTTTGCTGTATAACACCTGTTTTAGCTTTATTGGCTGGAACAAGTGGACTTGCTTCTACTTTCTCTTGGCTTGACCCTTTCAGACCATATTTAATAGGGTTGACTATCTTGGTGCTTGGAATTGCTTGGTATCAAAAACTCACACCGAAAAAACAAATAGATTGCAACTGTGAGACGGAAGCCAAAGCACCTTTTATTCAGACCAAAACATTTTTAGGTTTAGTGACCGTTTTTGCTGGACTTATGCTTGCATTTCCTATGTATGCACACATTTTTTACCTCAAAACAGAAAAACAAGTAATCGTAGCTGACAAACATAACATAAAAATTGTAGAATTCACAATAAACGGAATGACTTGTCTGGGTTGTGAAGAACAAATAAATCACGAAGTCAACAAGCTTCAAGGGATTATCAAAACTGTTGCCTCATATAAAGACAGTAATGCAGTTATAGAATTTGACAACACAAAAACAGACATTGACGAAATAAAAAAAGCAATTACCAAAACGGGATATTCTGTAACAACCAAAAAAGAAAACTAAAATGGAAGTAATATTACAATCAACAATAACATGCCCGAATTGTGGACACAAGAAAGAAGAAACAATGCCGACAGACGCTTGCCAATACTTTTATGAATGTGAGAATTGCAAAACCGTTCTGAAACCGCAACCAGGAGACTGCTGCGTGTATTGTAGCTATGGTTCTGTAAAATGTCCCTCAATCCAAGAAAAGAAGAATTGTTGCTAATGACAGATTCGCCTTTGAAAGTTGCCCTGTCCATTGTTACAAAACACGATAAACAAAAGAAATGAAAAAACTATTATTTATAACATACGTACTAATTTCTATGAATATGTATGCTCAAAAAACGAGAGAAATCAAGAACAACGAAATAAAAGTTCTTTTTCTTAGTTCACTTGATTTCAAACAAGCGAAAGCTACCCAAATTACTGATTTTTTGCACAAAGGGGATAAAATAAAACTTAACCAGTTTTTTATGTCCCCGGATATTACGGTTGTTGAACAAAATACAAAAAAGAGTTTCCCAAAAGACAGTATTTTTGCAATTCAACTAACTAATGGACAGAATTACCGATTTATCAATCGGAAGCCATGTCTTATTGCTGATACTTCTTTTCTTTATATTTATACCAGAAATGACGTTAAAACTGAATATAAGCAATCAGGTCCACGTACTATCCATAAAGAGATTCCGGTAACCGTCTATTATTTTAGCTTTGGAGACCATAAAAAAGTGTATTCACTTACCTTGGAAAATCTTCGAAAATATGTTCTTATTGATCCTGTAGTTCACACAGCTGTGTGCACTAAATTTACCAATGATGAAATGCTGTCTGAAATTAATAATAGCACTGGGCATTTCATTTTAAACGAAATAATACGTTCTAAACTCAATCAATAATAATTTAATACAATCGCTATGGAATACTATTTTAGCAAAACACTTCATGTTTCCTTCGATGAAGCGATTACAATAACAACAGAAGGATTAAAATCTCAGGGCTTCGGAGTTATAACCGTTATCAACATGAACGAAAAGCTCAAAGAAAAGCTCAATGTCGATTTCAAACGGTATACCATTCTCGGGGCATGTAATCCCCCATTTGCCTACAAAGCCTTGCTGGCCGAAGATAAAATCGGTACAATGTTACCATGCAATGTGTTGGTTATTGAACAAGGAGAAAACCTCATTGAAGTAGCAGCCGTCAATCCAATTGCCTCTATGCAGGCAATTTCAAACCCGGCTCTTGGTGAAGTCGCTCAACAAGTGACTAACTTGCTCCAACAAGTGATTGAAAATTTGTAGGAGCTTATTAATTAGGGTTATGAAACAGGGAGTTTCTATAAACTAATTGCACAATTTGCACCTTGTTTGCCCAATAATTGCCCAAATGGAATAAGTATTGGAACATTCGTTTATGATTTTCTCTGTAATTCCCAAAATCCTCTAAATCCCCAATATACTAAAAATTCGCTTGCAAACCGTAAGGACAGACTGCAAGCAGGTTATTTTTTTTAGTGCGAAAGACTAAATAAATGCGGTCAGGCAAAGCCTGAAAGTAAATTACGGGCAACTCCGCAGGCAAAATCCCCAGCCGCCAAAAATCCCCGCCCCTCGTTCCTCTGGGCTTGCACGGTCTTTTTGTCGGCTTCCGCACAATCCACCCTGCTGTTGTTTTTTTCTGTCACACTTTTTGCAAAAGGCAAAAAAGACGTTTGCACTCCAACCGCCACCACCGTGCTACACTTGCGCCAGAAAAAAAACAACCCAAAGCTATGTATACATAACATGTAGTTATAGTACTTTTTTCACCAAATAGGCTCACTTCGTTCGGGGGATAAACCCCTGAAAAAAAGTCCTATAACCAAATTATGTATAATAGCCGCACAAAATCAACGCTTTGCCCCGCTGCGCTGCCCGAAGAATAAGCCCCTAAAGGGAGAGCGGTAAGAATAAAACACCTAATCGGTGAGTTGTTTAGGTGTACCGCCAACCAGAGACCAACAAAATTCCCCTCCTCCCTTTCAGCGGTTGCAGTCGGTAAAAAAAATGTCGTGTTTTATTTTCGTATGCTTGCGGTCGGTTCATTCTCTTCTCTCATTTCGTTTCGGGGGACGCAGTTCGTACCTCACACACGTCCACCCTTCACTCCATTGCGTTCAGTTCATTTCACCCACCTCAGCACCGCACGGCATAAGTGCCTTCTTCATTCCACGCCACAAATCCACAAAGTCATTCTATTTCGCTTATCGGCTGTAATCCTCTCACAAATATATCCACACACAAACAGCCAGTAAAGCTCCATTTCATTCCCCAACCCATTGTTTCGTTCCATTCAGTCGCCACCCATGCCATTTTCCAACGCATTTACAATGGTATATTTTTTCCCACTGCGACGAGTCCACCCCATTAAGCACCTTTCAGGTAGAGCGGTAAGTTTATTACACCTAAACGGTGCGTTGTTCAGGCGTACCGCCAACTCGAAAATAATGCCCCGAAAACCATATATAATTTTCATTGTAGGTTTATTTTTCGGCAGCAATGAAAATTATAAAAGGTTTTCAAAATATGGGGACAGAAGTCAAGCTCCTTTCCAAGCAGCTTGTAAGTATTTCAGCACTTTGTGCAATATCCTCAATTTCCCCACCGCCCATTAGTTGTGCAGTAAATAAAATATGTCGTGTTGATTATTCTTGTGCTTGCGGTAAATGCGTTCCATTTCGTCGCCATTCGTTCCGGTCGGTTTCGTACCTCAACCGAACCAACACTTCATTTTGCCTACATTGCAAGCATACACCTCAGCACCGCACAGCTTAGGCGAAATACTCATTTCCATTCCGCAAGCTACATTCATTCCGTTTTCCCCAAAGCTCTTTTCCAACGCTAACCCAATGGTATATTTTATTTTCTGCGGCGAGTTTGCCCCGATAAAAATTTACAAATCAAATGCAATTAAAAAATAAAGAAAGCATAATACGTTTTCCGCCAAAAAAAAATGAATATACAAAGATAGCCGTTCCGCTTACCGGCAGTAAAGGTCAAGCCCTACGGGTTTTGGGCACAATCTCCACACCTCGCTACGCTTCGGGTAGTATTCTGCCCAAAAACCTTGACAGCCGCCGCTCTCTGGCTGTTTGAAGAGTATATCCTTTTTTTTTTTCTTTTCTTTTTTCTTTCTCTTTTCTGGGGGTAAAAATTATTTGCAGGGGGTAGTCCCTCGTTTATTAACCCTTTAATCGTTATCCTCATGTGTAGCTTTATTTTGAAGTCTTATAATCAGAAAGATGAAATCAGAAAATCGCATTTCTTTATCCTTAACAAAGGAAATAATAGCGGAAAACCGCTTGCGTTTCCCTGTCCGAATTGCTTTGTAATTATCGCAGAAAATCAGGAGCAAGCCGACCAACTTCGCACCCTCTGTTATGCTTTGTGGCGGTGTCGTGCCTTTGAACCTCATTTGCATGGCTCTGTTATTCCGTTTATGACTATTCGGTCATTCCGCAGCGTTATGGCGTTCCACATTCCAATCATTGAGCAACACGCCGCCGATTTTGCTCAAACTGTCCAGGCGCTCAAATTATTGGAGGAAAGGGAGCAGACTCTAACAAAAACACTTCGATTCGTCAGTGAGTACAAACAAGCGTTTGTTCGCCAATTCTTCAAAAATGCAGGGGTTTAAAAGCCCTTGCAAAAGCAATTAAACGCAATCGGAAGCAAGCTAAACTCATTCTGTGTCAGCCACATAATTACGATATATCTTTACATTCGGATAAGGGAAAGTCCGTATTTGAGCCGTACCAAGTCCAAGTAAACATATTTATAAATCATTTAATTTTTTAAGTTATGGGAAAGATTAATTTAGGAATCTTAGGCAGTTTCTCTGGTAAAGTAGGGAACGTTGTTGGTGGTAGTTGGAAAGGCATTAGCTATATGCGTGCAAAGGCTTCTTCTGTAAGCAATCCTCGCACTGATGGCCAAATGGGTCAGCGTAGCAAATTCGCATTAGTATTGGGTATCTTAAAGCCAATGACTGGCTTTATCCGTGTAGGCTATAAACGCTTCACAACCAAACAAACCGCGTTCAATGCTGCAATGTCGTACATTTTGAACAACGCAATCACGGGAGTTTTCCCTGATTTTAGCGTTGACCTGTCGAAAGTGTTGGTTTCTCGTGGTAACCTTACTGTTGCTTCTGGAGCGCAAGCCCTCGCCACAAGTGGCTCGATTGGCTTGACTTGGACTGACAACTCGGGTTCAAACAATGCATTGGCAACCGACAAAGCGTTGGTAGTGGTATTAAATCCACTTCGTGCCGAAGCAGTTTATGAAACTGCCGGAAGTCAACGAGCAACCGGTGCCCACGAAATTGCAGTTCCTGCCGATTGGTTGGGAGAAAGTGTTGAAGTGTTCCTTGGCTTCATTGCTGAAGATGGAAAAGACCTTGCTAACAGCGTTTATTTGGGTTCTGTAGAAGTTGTCTAAGCGTAGACAATTTGTTTTCTTGCGAGAGCCGCCCTCAATCGAGGGCGGTTTTTTTATTTGATTTATCATTTTTTTTGTGCGACAACTTAATCATAAAAAAAACTCGTATATTTGCACATTCTAAATATCCTTTCAACAATTCATTATTGCGTACCAACCACTAAATAAAACGAAAACAATGAGAAGTGATAGACTTGAGAACTATAAAAAGTTAGAAGGATTAAGAAATTCCAAACTCCTTGTATACGTAACAAGCGACCGACAAAATGCAGAAACCAATATTGGTGCAGATATATTAGCACCATTTGTAAACCATTTAGATACAATTGGAGATGTAGATAAAATATCTTTATTGATATATTCAAATGGTGGTAGTACATTAGCTGGCTGGAGTTTGGTTAATCTTATTCGTAGTTTTTGTAAAGATTTTGAAGTTATTATTCCATTCAGATGCCAGAGTACTGCAACACTAATTAGTTTAGGTGCGAATAGAATTATTATGACGAAGCAAGGTACATTAGGTCCTATTGATCCGAGTACAAATGGTTTAATGAACCCACAAGTAAATATAAATGGTCAGAACATTCGTGTACCAGTAAGCGTTGAACATGTGAATGGATACTTAGAAATGGCAAAAGATGATTTTGGTGTAAATAGCGAAACAGAATTAAAAGACATATATCTGAAATTAACTGATCATATTCACCCTCTATCACTTGGAAATGTTTATAAATCAAAAGCACAGATAAAGATGCTTGCTGAGAAATTATTAAAATATCATACTATTGAACAAGAAAATGTCCCAAAAGTTATCAGTTTTTTATGCTCTGAATCTGGTAGTCATGATTATACTATTTACAGAAAAGAAGCTAAAGAAGAATTAGGACTGAATATTGAAAAACCTGATGATGAATTATATAGCACTATAAAAGCAATATATCAGGATATTGAAAGTGAATTGGAACTAAGAAACCCATACAATCCAAATGTGCTTTTAGCAATAAGTAATCCATGCCAATACTCACTCAGACGTGCTTTAATTGAGAGTGTTGATAGTGGTGCTGATGTTTTTATTAGTGAAGGAACTTTGAGTAAGCAAAATTTACCAAATGGTCAAACAGCTACACAAGACAAAAGAATTTTTGAAGGTTGGAGACATGAAAATTGAGTAACAGAAATAATATGAATACAGAAAATAAATATTACGAAACAGGTTCAAATCCCTATTACTTGAATCTAAATAATACTGCCAAAGATTTCTCATTAAATGAATCAACTAATCCTCAGGTTGGACTTCTTGATACTTTGTCTAAATATATTATCATAGAGAACAACATTAAGGTTGAGCAGCTGCAAATTAATCAAGAATTCATTCTTGATTAATTGTAATTATAGATTAAAATACTTGTACCTCATTTGTACCCTGAAACATAAAAGCCCCTCACATAAAGGTTTTTTTGTTTTTGAAGAATTGGTGTTTACTTAGGGTTGAGATTGAAGAAGTTTTGATGCTGTTTTCTTCTAATTGAAATCCCACTCATTCGAGTGGGATTTTTTGTTCTAAAACTGTCCAATATGACCAAATAAGTACTATATTTGCACGGTATTTATACTGTTTATTTTTATCTATCAAAATACACTTAAATAACATAATATCAGCAATTTGATTTTTATTTATATCGATTTTTTATTTGTTTCATATTTGCAACATGTGTTTGTAACTACCTGATATAATGCATTAATCACTTTTGAAGAAGTAAAGTAAGATTTTAGGTATTAGTTTTTAGTTAATAAAAGCCATTGCAAATGAAAGTTTGTGGTGGCTTTTTTGGTGGGTGGGGAACAAGAAACTAATCTCCATAAACTAAAAAACATTATTCTGTTGAAAAGTTTTTATCAAACATACCCTATCCACAACTTAATTATTTACTATATTTGTCGAAAATTATAAATCTCGTACTAACGAGATGATTATTTGAAAAAACACGATAATTTAAATATTTTGATAAAAAAATTAGTAACCAATGCTTTAATTTTAATGTGAAAAATTAAAACCACATAGTAATTCAAATATAACTTTCAATATAGAATGACAAAAGAACAAGAACGTGATGAGCTTCATCGTACGATATGGCAGATAGCCAATGATTTAAGAGGTAGCGTTGATGGATGGGATTTTAAATCGTATGTATTGGGAATGTTGTTTTACCGCTTTATATCGGAAAATCTTACTTCATATTTAAACCGTGAAGAACAACGTACAGGACATACAGAATTTGACTATGCCAAACTATCTGATGAAGATGCGGAATTTGGTAGAGCTGATACGATAAAGGAAAAAGGTTTTTTTATTTTACCTTCGGAGTTATTTGTCAATGTACGTGAGAAAGCTAAAAGCGATGAAAACCTAAATGAAACTCTCAGTCGCATCTTTAAAAACATAGAAAACTCTGCAAAAGGAACTGATAGTGAGGATGATTTAAAGGGTTTATTCGATGATATTGATGTGAATAGCAACAAATTAGGAGCTACGGTTCAAAGGAGAAATGAGCTTTTAGTTAAGATTTTAGATTCAATCGGAGATTTAAAATTAGGCGATTATCAAGATAATACCATCGATACTTTCGGAGATGCGTATGAGTTTCTGATGACTATGTATGCGAGCAATGCCGGCAAATCGGGAGGAGAGTTTTTTACTCCGCAAGAAGTTTCTGAGTTGCTTGCCGAAATCACGGTTGTTGGTAAGAAGCAGGTTAATAAGGTTTACGATCCGGCTTGTGGCTCCGGCTCTTTATTATTGAAGTTTGCTAAAGTATTAGGGAAGGAAAATGTGCGACAAGGATTCTTTGGACAAGAAGTGAATATTACCACATACAACTTGTGCCGAATCAATATGTTCTTGCACGATATTAACTACGAAAAGTTCGATATCGCTCATGGTGACACCCTTACAGATCCCAAGCATTGGGACGATGAACCTTTCGATTGCATTGTATCAAATCCTCCCTATTCAATAAGATGGGAAGGCGATACAAACCCACTTTTGATTAATGACCCGCGCTTTTCGCCGGCCGGAGTACTTGCGCCTAAGAGTAAAGCCGACTTGGCATTTACCATGCACATGCTTTCGTGGCTCTCAACTTCGGGGACGGCAGCCATTGTTGAGTTTCCGGGCGTATTGTACCGTGGTGGTGCTGAGCAAAAAATCCGTAAATATCTGATTGACAATAACTATATTGACACCGTAATCCAACTTCCACCTGATTTATTTTTTGGTACTAGTATCGCTACTTGCATCATCGTACTGAAAAAGAGTAAGAAAGATAATGCCACCTTATTCATTGATGCTTCTGCAGAATTTGTACGAGGTGGTAATAAAAATAAACTAAGTGATGATAACCGAAAACGCATATTGAACGCCTTTATAGATCGCAAAGATGAAGATCATTTTACTCGTTTAGTCCCCAATAGTGAAATAGCTGAAAATGACTACAATATTGCCATAAGCAGCTATGTAGAGTTAGAAGATACTACAGAAGAAATTGATATTAAAAAACTTAATATTGAGATTGCTGAAATTGTGAAACGCCAACAACAACTTCGTGAAGCTATTGATGCAATTGTTGTAGATTTGGAGAGATAGTGGATATCATCAATAACTAATAACTAACTGTTAATCATTAATTTAAGCATGGATAAACTTAAAATAAACCAATACAAAATCTCTTTCGATGCAATTGTCCATCACATTGAAAATGAGCAAAAAGAACAAGTTGAAATCTGGTTTGCAAGAGAATTACAGATAGTCTTGGGTTATGCCCGATGGGAAAACTTTGTTGTTGCTATAAAACGTGCAGTAGAATCATGTAAAACCCAGATTATCAATGTTGATGACCATTTTCGTGAGGTCACGAAAATGGTCGAATTAGGTAGTGGTGCTAAACGTGAAGTAGAAGATTATTTACAAGTAGAATCATCTATAACTACCGAACATGTACAAAATAATAAAACCGTGCGTGAAATGCTGGGTAAACGGGGCATAAAACCTGAAGAAATGCCACCAGCAGAAGATATTAAAAAGATAGAACGCCGTGTAACGAGTGATGAAAAGAAAATAGAACAATCAACCAAAAAGCTACCTAAAAATGAATAAAATAGAACAATTGATACAACAGTATTGCCCTGATGGGGTGGAATTTAAGGAGTTGGGGGAGGTTTGTGAAGTTCTGCGTGGCAAACGCCTCACAAAAAAAGAACTTGCAGAAGATGGCAATTATCCTGTATTCCACGGAGGGCTAATTCCACTTGGTCGTTATGACAAATTTAACCGTAAAGCAAATCAAACGATGGTGATTAACACAGGAAGCGTTGGTGAAGTTGTATGGAGTGGTGTAGACTTTTGGTCATCTGATGGTACTTTTGTTGTAGAAACTCCTGAAGAAATTAATGATAAATATCTTTATTATTTTCTCAAAATACAAGAGTCCTATTTAAAATCACAAAAGAGAGAAGGAGGAGTTCCAACGATTGATCGACAAGCAGTTGAGAATATCCAAGTCCCCATTCCTCCACTTCCTGTTCAACAAGAAATCGTATCTATTCTTGATAAATTTACGGAGTTAGAGGCGGAGTTAGAGGCGGAGTTAGAGGCGCGTCGCAAGCAATACGAATATTATAGAAATAAATTATTAACATTTACCCCCCCCCCATTACATAAATAGCTCAACTTCAATAACTTACAAAACAATGGGAGAGATAGGAACATTTATCAGAGGCAACGGTTTGCAGAAAAAAGACTTTACTGAAAGTGGAGTTGGTTGTATTCACTATGGGCAGATATACACGCATTATGGCTTCTCAGCAAATATAACTAAATCCTTTATCCCTCCTGAATTAGCAACAAAACTTAGAAAAGCAAATAAAGGAGATTTAGTAATTGCAACAACAAGTGAAAATATTGAAGATGTATGCAAAACAGTAGTTTGGCTTGGTAATGAAGAAATTTGCATAAGTGGAGAAACATATATTTTCAAACATAATCAAAATCCAAAATATATAGCATATTATCTACAAACACCAATGTTCTTTGATTACAAAAGAAAGAATGTGACTGGAACCAAAGTTATTCGATTGCACGGAGATAAATTGAACGAGTTTAAAATCCCACTACCTCCTCTCTCTGAACAAGAGCGCATCGTAAGGATATTAGATAAATTTGATGCATTAGTAAATGATATATCGGTAGGATTGCCTGCTGAGATTAAGGCAAGGAGGAAACAATATGAGTATTATAGAGGGAAATTGCTTACTTTTGAAACTATAAATAGCTAAAGTATGGTCAATATACTAATACGGAACAACTATGAAGTCCTAACAGATAAAATTGGCTGAAAGACTTCACTTAAGTTACTCCAAAACATTATAAAATATCAAAATAAAAACAACTATGAATGCTGATTACAATATCTATTGCGACGAGAGTTGCCATCTCGAAAATGATGGGCAAACAGCGATGGCTTTAGGTGCTATTTGGGTACCTTTCGCAAGGAAAGATGACATTTTTAACCACCTAAGGGCAATTAAGGTTAAACATGGCTTAAGTCCATCTTTTGAATTAAAATGGAATAAAGTTTCTGAAGGGAAATATACTTATTACGAAGACATTGTCAATTATTTCTTTGACAATAGCGATTTATATTTCAGGGCGTTAGTCGTTCCTGACAAAAGTGTATTAAACCATGAACAATACGGACATAGTCACGATCAGTTTTATTATAAAATGTATTTTGATTTACTGAAAACGATATTTGTACCGAATTGCTCGTACAATGTATACATAGACATAAAAGATACGCAAGGCGAGAGAAAAGTCAAAAAATTACACGATGTATTATGCAACAATCATTATGACTTTTCGCATGAAATCATTCAAAAAGTTCAACAAGTTCGTTCACATGAAGTTGAATTAATCGCACTTGCTGATTTTTTTACTGGAGCGTTATCCTATTTCCACAGAGGATTAAAAACTAGTCAGGCAAAACTAAAGTTAATCGAAAAGATTAAAGAACGTTCAGGGTATTCTCTTGACCGTTCTACCCTTTACAGAGAAGAAAAGTTTAACATATTTATTTGGAAATCGGGATATGGAAGAAAATAATGTATTTGAATTACCCGATTTGATATTACTCGAACACTATGGAGGTAATTTCAATAATTTTTTGAATGCAGCCTATGAGTTGTTCAAAGCTGATTTTATCAATAAAAAACCTATTTTCAGAGGCATAAGACTTGGGTTAAAAAAACATCCAATTTATGAAGGAAAGGAAGCTACATTTTGGCATTTAACGTCCGAAGGAGATGATGAAGAGAATAGAATACCAGATCTACGGCGTATGGAAAGAATTAGATGGACTGCTTCGCTTATAAATAATTCGGAGCACTCATATTTGAAAGTTTGGGAAAATACACGGGGAACTAAAAGCAATATATTGATATTTCATGAAAAAGAACAATATCTTGTGATTCTGAGAAAAGGGAATGGCTATTTATTACCATGGACAGCTTATTTAGTGAAAGATAAAGCTCGAAAAAAGAAACTCTTAAAAGAATACAAAGCCTATATAAATGCAAAACCCGCTCAGTATAAAACTTAACGGGTTCGTTCCTCTTTTAACACATGGTTAATGAGATGCTGCAAAGATATGGAAAGTTTTTAATATAGACAAATATATATATGTAAAAATAAATAATTATAAAGATGAATCAATTCAATATTGTTGCCGAAAACCCTGAAAGCACCGTAGTTGCGGAGTACCAGTCTCCTTACCGCAAAGAGACAACTTTTCAAAGTGAGGCAGAGCTTGAAAAAGCGTTTATCAAACTACTTCAAACGCAGGCGTATGAATATTTGCCTATAAGAACGGAAGAGGAATTGATAGGCAATCTACGCAAACAGTTAGAGTTGTTGAATAATTATCAATTTGAAGATATTGAATGGGAGCAGTTTTTTATAAGTAAAATTGCTAATCAAAATAATGGTATTGAGGAAAAAACAAGTATAATTCAAGAAGATCATATTCAGCTTTTAACTCGTATTGATGGCACAACCAAGAATATTTATCTACTTGATAAAGCCAATATTCATAACAATCGATTACAAGTCATTAATCAATATACGGTTGAGAATGGGCAGCGTTCCAACCGCTATGATATAACTGTTTTGGTAAACGGCTTGCCGTTGGTTCATATTGAATTGAAGAAACGAGGAGTTGATATAAAAGAAGCTTTCAATCAAATAAATCGTTATAATCGTGAATCGTTTTGGGCAGGTAGCGGATTATTTGAGTATGTGCAGTTATTCGTTATCTCAAACGGAACCTACACTAAATATTATAGCAATACGACTCGATTTTCACATATAAAAGAATTAGGCGATGGTGCAATAAAAAAAGGAAAACGCACCAGCAATAGCTTTGAGTTTACTTCATGGTGGGCAGATGGGAATAACCGACCTATTACAGATTTGATGGACTTTGGTCGCACCTTCTTTTCCAAACATGCCTTATTGAATATTCTCACCAAATATTGCGTTTTTACCTCCGATAAACTCTTATTGGTGATGCGTCCCTATCAGATTGTAGCAACGGAACGCATATTAGGCAGGATTAATGCGTCGAATAACTATAAAACATACGGCTCTGTAGCTGGGGGAGGTTATATTTGGCATACAACTGGAAGCGGCAAAACACTCACTTCTTTCAAAACAGCACAGTTAGCTAGTAAATTATCCTTTATTGATAAGGTATTGTTTGTGGTAGATAGGAAAGATCTCGACTATCAAACCATGAAAGAATATGATAAATTCGAAAGAGGTGCAGCTAATAGCAATACGAACACGGCTATTCTGAAAAAGCAATTGGAAGATACCAATGCTCGGATTATCATAACTACTATCCAGAAGTTATCGGTATTAATCAAAAAGCATAAAAAACACGAAGCTTATAATCAACGAATTGTGATTATTTTTGATGAATGCCACCGCTCGCAGTTTGGTGATATGCATACTGCAATTACGAGGACATTCAAGAAATATCACCTATTTGGATTTACAGGAACGCCGATTTTCGCTAAAAATTCTAGTAGTAACAGTAAAGTTGATTTGCGTACAACTGAACAAGCATTTGGCGAAAAGCTGCATACTTATACGATTGTAGATGCCATTACTGATAAAAATGTGCTCCCATTCCGTATTGATTATATCAGTACCATGAAAGAGCAGGAAGATATTGCAGATGAAAAAGTTTGGGATATTGATAGAGAAAAAGCATTGGCTTCTCCAGAAAGGATCAGTAATATTGTGCGTTACATTCGTGAACATTTTGATCAGAAAACTAAACGCAACAGCTATTATCAACTAAAAGATCGTAGATTAGCTGGATTTAATTCCATCTTTGCCGTAGCATCTATTGATGTTGCAAAAAAATATTACGCTGAATTTCAAAAGCAATTAAGTGGTTTGCCAAGCGATAAGCAACTTAAAGTCGCTACGATTTATAGTTTTGGCGTGAATGAAGCAGATGATGAGGTAAATGGTATTATTGAAGATGAAAACTTAGAAGATACAAGTCGTTTGGATCGAAGTTCAAGAGATTTTTTAGAATCTGCCATACAGGATTACAATAAAATATTCAAGACCAATTATGATACTTCGAGCGATAAATTTCAGAACTATTACAAAGATGTATCGCAAAGAGTAAAGGATAGAGAAGTCGATTTACTGATAGTGGTAAATATGTTCCTTACTGGTTTTGATGCCACTACTTTAAATACGCTTTGGGTAGATAAAAATCTGCGTTTACATGGATTATTACAAGCCTACTCGCGTACAAACCGTATCCTCAATTCAGTAAAAACATTTGGTAATATTGTTTGTTTCAGAAATTTAGAACAAGCAACAAATGATAGCATAGCTTTGTTTGGAGATAAAGAAGCAGGAGGTGTTGTTTTGCTAAAAACTTACGATGAGTATTACAATGGTTACAAGAAAGGAGATAAAGACATTCCTGGTTATGCTGATTTAGTGGATGACTTACAAGAAAAATTCCCTATTGGCGAACAGATTATTGGAGAGCAAAACCAAAAAGACTTTGTCAAACTCTACAGCGCTATTCTGAAAGTTAAAAACATCTTATCTACTTTTGATGAATTTGCTGGAAACGAAATTTTATCGGAAAGAGATGTGCAAGACTATCATAGTATGTACATCAATCTTTATAATGAATTCAGGGGAAAAAATAAAGGCGAGAGCGAAAATGTAAATGATGACATCATCTTTGAAATGGAGTTGATCAAACAAGTAGAAATCAATATCGATTATATTTTAGACTTGATTAAAAAGTACCACGAAGGTCATCTCCAAGATAAAGAAATAGTAATAAGTATCAATAAAGCGATAGACTCAAGCGTTGATCTTCGCAACAAAAAAGAGCTAATCGAACGGTTTATCGATTCTTTAACTCCATCTTCAAATGTGGATGATGACTGGCATACATTCGTAGATACAAAGAAAATAGAGGAATTAGATAAGATTATCAAAGAAGAAGATTTAGACAAAGACGAAGCTTATAAATTTGTAAACAATGCATTTCGTGATGGTTACATTCCCACAACAGGAACTTCTATTGCCAAAGTATTGCCTCCCGTTTCGAGATTTACTCCAACAGGCTACCGAACAAAGAAAAGAGATATTGTCCTTGAAAAACTTAAAGCCTTTTTCAATAAATTTTGGGATATTACAGGTGGAAAATTTAAAGATTAAATTACTTTAGTACTATGAGCTTAGATTTATATTTTTTCAGAAACGGATTTGACATCCAAAGAAGTAGAGCAGATATAGATGCTGCATATACACAGTTACAAGCTATGAGAGCCGAATTAGAAGAGCTTGAAGACAACTACGAAGATGCGAAATTAGCTTCGCTTAATGTTACCCACAATCTTAACAAGATGGCAGAAGCTGTAGGATTGTATAAAGTTTTATGGCACCCAGAGGAAGTTGGAATTACTACGGCTTCTCAAATGATTGCTCCATTAGAAAAAGGTATCACGGAATTGATGGCTAATCCCGATAAATACAAAACGTACAATCCTCCTAATGGTTGGGGAAACTATGATATTTTTCTCAGCTTTTGTAAATCAGTATTACGTAAATGTCATGAATATCCTGATGCTATTATTGAAGCAAGTAGATAATTTTATTCATTTTCTCCTCCTGTTCATTCTCAATGAACACTGACTAAAAATGAACATCAACGAAACGACAATCTAACCGATGATAATCGTTACGTTTGTACCATATTTGTATTTAATAGAATAATCCATACTTCCGATGAAATAAGGAAAGATATAACCTATTCAGCAAATGAGATTTTTATATACACACCAAACAAAATACTATTGAAATTACAAAAAAGAAGCTATACAAATTTTTTAAACCCAGATTACGCATTAGATATTTTAAATGGGAACTCGAAGGCATTTGCATAGTTCCATAATCCGGAGAACCACGCACGTCTTTTCTTGTTCAGAGCGATTTTGAGTACAAGTTTATCATTGA
>Ga0228535_1000460_pt1 | contig 111656 bp, 91 predicted proteins | sample SJ1metagenome_FD_168457 | JGI IMG/M metagenome (GOLD analysis project Ga0228535, IMG submission 168457) | Enriched culture of PCE-dechlorinating microbial communities from Ithaca, New York, USA - SJ1 | ecosystem: Engineered > Modeled > Simulated communities (microbial... > Unclassified | place... | reverse complement strand
GTCGAAGGGCATGGCCGGCGTCACGTCTTTGGCCGTTTCGCTGGCCAGCACGATGCGGCCCACCTGCGGGCCGTTGCCGTGGACGATGGACATTTCATAATCGCCGGCGGACATCTCCGCCAGGTAAACGCAGGTCTTCTTCACCACTTCCAGCTGCGCTTCCGCAGTGGCCGGCCCTTTTGCTTCCTGCAGGGCGTTCCCGCCCAGCGCTACCACGATCTTAGCCTTTGCCATATGTTCGTTCCTCCGTTTAAGGAATGTAGTATGGGCCGTTATCGGCCCACTCTTTTGTTCACCGTCATTATATCATTTTGTATCCAAGAATACAATGTATATTTTTTATGGATAAGCATAAAGAATAGTGGGCTTTTTAAAATTATATTCTATACATGCCTATGCAATCCTTTTTTGAAACAAAATTCTGCCGGATTTCGTCTGAATTAGTAAGCGGAACGCCGCATACGCTAAAATAAGGCAGGAAAAGCTGGCTGATCGTCGAATATTATACCGATTATTGGCGAATAAACGGAGTTGGCTGATGAGGAAAATCAACAAACCGCTCATAGGGATCGTTGTCCTGCTGCTGCTGCTGACTCCTGTGGCCACAGCCGCCTCCCTTGTTGGTTCCGCCGCGGACCCGCTGGTCAGCAAAAGCTGGGTGGACGAATATGTGGAGCGGCAGTTCGCCCCGCTGGAAAATCGGCTCAGCCACTTGCGGCAGCTGGCGGCCAGCCAAAGCGGCGTGGAGATCGTGCTGACCATCGGCAGCCCACTGGTGCAGGTGAACGGAGCCTCCCAAACCATCGACGTGGCGCCCAAGATCGCGGGCAGCGGCTATACCTTGGTGCCCATCCGCTTTGTGGCGGAAGCCCTGGGCATTGGCGTGGAATGGCTGCCCGAGACCAGGCAGGTAAGATTTGCCAACGGGGAGAAGGAAATGCTGCTGACCGTGGGCAGCACCACCGCCTATATCAACGGGGAAGCCTATGGCATGGCTTATCCGCCCGTCATCGACAACAGCCTGTCAGCGGGCCGCACCCTTGTGCATATCCGCTTTGTGGGCGAGGCCTTTGGCTGCTCGCTGGACTGGGAGCCGAAAGGGGCCTCCACCAAATACGTGTATATCAGCCGCTGAGGTATCCTGCCGTTGGCGGCTCAGTTTTGCCAATTCCACATCCGAGGGACGAATATGCCTAACAATAATGACAACGAATTTTTCTGGGACAACGATATGACCACGGTCCATGACCGCAGGTCCTGGTTCGGCCAATTGAGCGCCCGGCGCAGAATCATCTACCTGCTGCTGCTGCTGTTCGTGATGTGCTGGTGCTTTTTCCTCGGTTTTTCCGTGGTGGGCGCCATGCAGCCGGACCAGGAGGAGATATTTACCGTCAGCGGCAAGGATATCGGCGAGGAGGAGATCGCCGAGGTGCTGGAACTGGAGGGCATGCGGGTGATCATGCTGGTGGGCTGCGACGCCCGGGAAGGCGAGACCCAATCCCGTTCCGACACCATCATGCTGGCTTTCCTCAATATGGACGACAAGACGGTGAGCCTGGTCTCCATCCCCCGGGATTCCTATGTGGAGATACCCGGCACCGGCACCAAAACGAAGATCAACGCGGCTTTCTTTTACGGCGGCGTATCCATGACCCGCTCCACGCTGGAAAACCTGCTGGGCGTCACCATCGACAACTATATGTTGGTGGACTTCCAGGGCTTCAGCGACGTGGTGGACGCCCTGGGCGGCGTGGACGTGGATGTGGACCAGCGCATGTATAAGCCCTCGGAAAACATCGACCTGCAGCCGGGGCCGCAGACCCTGGACGGCTACGGCGCCCTGGCCTATTGCCGCTACCGGGACTACGCGGACGGCGACCTGGGCCGCATCCAGCATCAGCAGAACTTTATCCGGCTGCTGATGGATAAACTGTTCTCCAGTTCCTCGGTGACCAAAATCCCCGAGCTGGTGAGAATCCTCTTCAAATATGTGGAGACGGACCTGAACATCAAGGACTGCATCGAGATCGGCACCTATGCGCTGCAGGCGGATATGGATCAGCTCAATACCTATACCGTGCCCGGCGAAAACAAATGGCTGATGGAATACAGCATGTGGCTCAGCTATCAGATTATTTTGGAAAGCGAGCTGAATTCCATCCTGACCGAAATCTTAGGGGACGACGTGCCTTTTACCACCCATGTGGTGACGGATAACGGCACCGGCCGCTACAGCCTGCCCAGCGATGTGGAGGAGCCGTCCGAACATGCCGACGAGGAGCAGCCGGATGTGGCGGAGCCGCCCGTGATCGACCCGCTGCCCAACGAGCCGGGAAATGAACAGCCCGGCGGCCAGACTCCCGATCCCGGGCGGAACGACGATCCCGGCGGCATCGACGATGATACCGATGTCTGGGATCTGCCCGAGCCCTAAGCCGCGATGCAGATTCTGGGCATACGTGTTGACGAACTGAATATGGACGAAGCCCGGACCCTGATCATGGAGCGGCTGCGCCTGCCCCGGGAGCGGCGGGGCTTCGCGCAGGTGGTGACGCTGAATCCGGAAGGGCTGATGCTGGCCAGAGAGGATCCGGCCCTCGCCCGGATCCTGGAAGAAGCGGCGCTGGTCACCGCGGACGGGTACGGGCTGCTGTGGGCCGCCCAAAAATTGGGGCGGCCGCTGCCGGAGCGCGTGGCCGGCATCGACCTGATCAACCGTCTGGCCGAGGCGGCGGCGGCGGAACAGCGCTCCCTGTACCTGCTGGGCGCCAGGCCCGGCTACGCGGAACTGGCGGCGGCCGCCTTGCGGGTCCGTTATCCCGGCCTGATCATCGCGGGCACGGAAAACGGCTATTTCCGGGGCCGGGAACCGCAGGTGCTGGCAACGCTGCAGGAAGCGAAGCCGGATATTTTGCTCACTGCCCTGGGCATGCCCTATCAGGAGCACTGGCTGTACGGCCGCCGGGACCAATTAAGCGGCCTGGTGGCGATCGGCGTGGGCGGCAGCTTCGATGTGTTGGCGGGCAAGGTGAAACGGGCTCCCCGGCTCTGGCAAAGGCTGCGGTTGGAATGGCTGTGGCGGCTGCTTGCCGATCCCAAGCGCTGGCGGCGCGCGCTGGCAATCCCCCGCTTTATGCGGTTGGTGCTTGTTCAGAAAAAAGAAAATAAAAAATAACTCCGGACTGAACCGGAGTTATTTTTTTGTCCTCGCCAAGGCAGTTACCGACTCTGACTCTGGGACTGCGATTGCTGCGGGGAACGGAAGGTGGAGGAAGCGCTGTTCACAGAGCTGGTCTGCCCCTGAGACAGAGCCTGTTCGGCAAAGGCCACCATTTTACGGGTCATATTGCCGCCCACATAACCGTTCTGACGGGAAGAAAGCTGGCCCTTATCGATCTGGTCGTAATTGGAGATACCCAGCTCGCCGGCAACTTCCATTTTGAAATTATTCAAAGCGCTGCTGTTTTTGCTCATGTTTTCACCTCCTTTTCGCTTGGCTGAACCTATTGTTTGCAGATTTCGATAAGCTATGCGGTACAAAATTTGGCATTCGGCCGCCTTTTGTTTTTGCAGTGTTTTTCGCATGATTTATTTAATAAAATCATGATAATTTTGGACCCGGGCCGCCGGATGCACCAGCATGGCCACGGCCGCCGCCAGGATCTCCGCCACCTTGGCCACCAGATCGTCGATATCCTTGGGCGTGACCATCAGCTTGCCGCCGAATTGGGAGAGCAGGCTTTGTTCGCAGTATTCGCAGGCTTCGTCGTCAAAATCCTCCCGTATTTTCCCGCCCCGGTAATCATCCATGCAGCGGATGGTTTCCCGGATAATGGCGGCGCTGTCCACCACGGTGGGCACGCCGATGGCGATGACCGGGCAGCCCATGGTGAAGGCGTTGACGCCGGCGCGCCGGTTGCCCACGCCGGAGCCGGGACTGATGCCGCTGTCCGCCATCTGGATGGTCACGCCTACCCGGCGCATATCCGTGGCAGCCAAAGCGTCCACCGCCAGCAGGGCCGCGGGATGCAGTTCGCGGCATACCGCGGCCAGCAGTTCCGCGCTTTCCAGGCCGGATTCGGACAGCACGCCCGGGCTGAGCGTCGCCACGCTGCCCAGGCCGCTGGTATCGATATTTTCTCTGAACAAATGCCGGGTGGCGCAGATCAGCTCCACGGTGCGGGGGCCCAAAGCGTCGGGGATGGCGGCCCGGCTGCCCAATCCCGCCACTAGCAGCGTGCGCCCGGCCAAAGGCGGCAGCAAAGCGCGCAGCTGGTCCGATACTACCGCCGCCACCCGGCCCAATTCCTCCTCATGCTCCAGCCGGGGCAGGGTCAGCGTGACATAGCGGCCCATGGGCTTGTTCAGCCGGGCCGCGCCCTCTTTGTTTAAAACTGTGATAATGTGTATTTTTACGCCTTGCTGCTCCAGCACTTCCTCGCTAACGCCGCTGATTTCCACGTTAGCTTCGCCCCGCAGCAACGCAGTGGCTTCGCTGGCTAAATCCAAACGCTGCGCCAGCCGCTCCAGCATTACTTCGCTCATATGCCGCCGCCTTTTTTGGTTTTATTATGGCCCAAGGGACAAGAAAATATCATCCGCACCGGCAGCAGGAACAATGGACGGCGGCGCGAAAATAATAAATAAAATAATATAATTGAATAAAGCGCTGGACCTGGTTTTGCAAAGAAAAAATTTATCTTTGCCACGGAAAATAAGGCGGCCGTTGTCAAAAATCTCAATGACGTAGGGGAACTGTTGATGAAAGTAAAATGCATACTTTGTGGCAAAGAAGAAGAGATCAACAAACTACATAAGGATTTCCGCAAGCTGAAGGACAATCCTACCGCAGCCTATTTCTGCGAAGCCTGTTCGTTGAAGCTCAGCTCCACCGCCATCAAAGAAAACAAAATATTGGGGAAATAAACCATGCGCATCATTGCCGGAGCGGCCAAGGGCCGGCGGCTCAAGACCCTGCCCGGCTTCCGCACCCGTCCCACCGCCGACCGGGTCAAGGAGGCGGTGTTCAGCGCGCTGGCCTCCCGCCTGCCCGGCGCCAACGTGCTGGACGCCTGCGCCGGCAGCGGCGCCTTGGGCCTGGAGGCCCTGTCCCGGGGAGCGGCCAGCGCCCTGTTCATCGAAGCGGACCGCCGGGCCGCGGAGATTGTGGCGGAGAATCTGGCCGCCCTGCAATTGCCCGGAGGCCGGCTGTTGCGGGGCGACGCCCTGAAGCTGCTGCCGCGCCTCGACCCGGACCGGCCTTTCGACCTGATCTTTCTCGACCCGCCTTATGAAACCGGCCTGCTGCCGCAGCTGCTGTCGCTGATCGCCCGTTGCCGCCTGCTGGCGGAGGAGGGCCTGGTGATTGCGGAGACCAAAGCCCGGAGCCGGGAGATTACGCCCGGCCCGGCTTGGCAACTGCTCAGGGAAAGCCGCTACGGCGATACAGCCATACATTATCTCAGTTGGTCAGATATTCAAGGAGGACACTGATATGGAATATTCGGATAACCTTGGCCTGGCTACCATCTTAAAAGACCTGGAGGAGACCGTTACCTCCGCTTCCCGGGTGCCGCTGTCCGGCAAAGTGCTGGTGGACGGCGAGGCGGTGCTGGAATGCGTGGACAAAATCTACGCCGCCCTGCCGGAAGAGCTGAAGCAGGCCAAGAAAGTGCTGGAAAACAGCGACAAGCTGCTGGAATCCGTGGAGGGCCAGAGCAAGCGCATCATCTCCGAGGCCCGGCAGCAGGCGGACCTGCTGACCCAGGAAACGGAGATTTATCAGGAAGCCGGCCGGCGGGCCCAGGCCATCCTGGAGCAATCGGAACGGGCGGCCATCCAGCTCCGGCACGAATCCATCCTCTACTGCGACGACGTGCTGCGGCAGCTGGAAGAAAACATTGAGAGAATCCTCTCCGGCATCAATAAAAACCGGGAGGACCTGAAAAAGTTCAAATATTATAGCCTGGACGAGGAGCATAAATAACCCCTTTGCCAACAGCTGTTTCGCGCTTTCGCGCACCGGGCGGCAAGGCGGCCGCGGCGGCTTTTACCCAATGCCGGGCTCAAACGAAGATCAAATCGCTCAAAAACCGTTCTTTTCCATCTGGAAAAGAACGGTTTTTTAGAGCGCCACGGACCGGCCCAGATCCAGCATCACCAGGTATTTCTCTTTGACCGGGGCCCGCCACAGCCTGGCGATGGCCAGCGCGTAATAGTCCAGCTGCCCCTGGTAGAGGCTGCGCAGTTCCCCATCGCTTTTGCCCCGGCCGCCGGTTTTATAATCCAGCAGCACCCAGCCGTCCGGCTCCCGGAAGGCCGCGTCCAGCATGCCCTGGATGATGACGCCGCCGGGGTCCGCCGGCTCTAAGGCCAGGGTAAAGGGGATCTCCCGCAACAGCCGGGTTGAGGCGGCCAGGCGTCGGCCCAGGGGCGAGCGGCAGAAGGCCGCCACGTGGTCCACGGAAATGGAGGCAAGCTCCTCCCCGCTGAGCAGGCCCTGGCTGATAAGGGTTTGCGCCAGTTCCCGCAGCTCCGCGGGTCCGGAGCGGGCCGGGTCCAGGTGTTGCAGCAGCAGATGGTAGAGGGTGCCCCGGCGGGCCGCCGCCTGCTGCCGGAATCCGCTGTCCGCCGTGGCCGCCCCTTCCGCCCCTGCCTCCGGCGCTTCCATATCCGCCAGGACGGGCAGCACGGCCGTTTCCGCCCCGGCCTCCGGCGTGAGCCGCTCCCGGTTCAGATCGCTGACCGTCCATTTCACCGGCGCGTCGCACAGTTCTCTGCCGGGATAGCTGAAACTGAGGGCCTGCCGCACCTGTTGCCGCAACGCGTCGTCCACTTGCGGCGGAACCGGGCAAACAGCCTGCTCCGTCCCGGACTCCAGCTCCCGGCGCTGCCAAAGCCTGATCTGCCAGCGGCTGCCGTCGCGGAGCAGGGGCAGCCCGCTCAACCCGGCGGCCTCCCGGAGCGCCGCCCCGTCCTGATGGCGCAATAATGCGGGGATCAGCCAGTCCAGGGGCTTTTGCGCCGTGGCGGTCACATAGAGGGGCAGCTTTGGCCCGGTCACGTCCCCGCCCAGCCGCCGGCCCTGCTCCAACAGCACCCGGCTCATGCGGGGGGAAGCGCCGGTCAGAATCAGCCGCTCCCGGGCCCGGGTCAGGGCCACGTACAGCACCCGCAATTCCTCGGCCAGGGCCTGGTCCCGCATTTTCTGCGCCACCGCCACATGGGAAAGCGTGGGGTATTTGCTGCGGCGCTCCGTATCCACGATCCTGGCCCCCAGGCCCAAGCTCCGCTCCCAGATCAAATCCGCGTATTCATCCTGAAAATTATAGTGGGAATTCAGCGCCGCCGCCACCACCACCGGGAATTCCAGGCCCTTGCTCTTATGGATGCTGAGGATGCGCACCGCGTCCGCTTCCCCGGCTTCCGGCAGCGCGGGACGGGAGAAGCCCTGCTCCCGGCTGTCGGCCAGCAAACGGATAAAGCGGAACAGCCCGGCGTAGCCGCTTTCATCGTATTGATGGGCCTCGTTATAGAGCTGGCGCAGGCCCAGCAAACGCCGTCCCCCGTTTTCCAAAGCGGCGAACAGGCGCTCCGCGCCGGTATCCTGATAAATGGCCAGCAGCAGCCGGTCCACCCGCTCCATGCCGGCAAGATACCGCCATTTCTCCAGCAGCCGCAGAAAGGACCGGGCCTCTTGCCCCAGGCTATCCCCGGCTGCCGCCGCCGCTGCCAGGGCGGTATAAAAATCCCCTTCCCGATGGTCCAGGCGGATGGCGGCCAGCTGATCGTCGCTGAAGCCGAACAGGGGCGAGCGCAGCACCGCCGCCAGGGGGATATCCTGGCGGGGATTATCGATGACGGCCAGCAGGGACAGCAGCAGATCCCGCTCCGGGCTCTCCTCCCCGGAGCCGCTGTCCGCCGTCAGCACCGGGATGCCGGCTTGCCTGAGCTCCGCCGCCAGGAGTTCCTGATTGCTTTTCAGGCTCCGCAGCAGGATGGCCATATCCCGGTAGCCGTAGCCTTCCGCCGCCAGCTCCTTGAGGCGCCGGGCGATCAGCCGGGCTTCCCCCTGCAAAGAGGTGAGCGCCTCCTCCTCTTCTTCCCCGACGGCCAGGTCCAGCAGATGCAGCTCCGGCGGCGCGCCCAAAACGTCCCGGCCCGCTTTCAGCTCCGCCTCGCTATCGTAATCCAGCTCCGCCACTTCCGGATACATCAATTGGCCGAACAGGAAATTGACGCCCTGGACCACCCGGATATCCGAGCGGTAATTCTCGTTGAGGTCGATGCGGCGGCCGCCCCGGCCCTGACCGTAGGCCTGGTATTTGTCCAGGAACAGCCGGGGCTCCGCCAGCCGGAAGCGGTAAATGCTCTGCTTCACATCGCCCACGGCGAAGAAATTATCCCCCCGGCTTAACGCGCGGAACAGGCCCTCCTGCACCTCGTTGATATCCTGGTATTCGTCCACCAGCACCTCGTCGAAGCGCTCCCGCAGCTCCGCCGCCACCTCCGTCTCTGCCAGCAGGCGGCGGGCCAGATGCTCCATATCATGATAATCGATCAGCCCCCGCCGCAGCTTTTCCCCGCTCAGGGCCTGGTGGAAACGGCCGATCAGCTCCACCAGCTCCGTCATCAGCGGGCCCACAGCCTGCAGGTCCGCCAGCAGCCGGGCATTGTCGCAGCCGGTGAAGCGGGCGGCCAAATCCTTGGCCGCCTCCCGGCCCTGCCTGCGCAAATCCCTGAACCGCTCCAGGGCCGCCTCGTCCGGCTCCGCTCCCGGCGGCAGGCCCTGGCGCAGCTGTTTTTTGCCCGCGGGCAGGCGCTCGAAGCTCACCTGCCGCAAAGCCTCCAGCTGCGCGGAGAGGGTGTCGGCTTCCCGCACCCGGTTCAGCTGGGCCAGATCACGGTTGATCAGTTCCTGCCACAAAGGCGGCAGCAGCGCCCGGAAGGTCAGGGCCCGGGCCTCGGCGAAAGGCCGGGCCGCCAGGGCAATTTTCAGCGCCAGGGCCTGCCCGGCATAAACGGCGAAGGGATAATCCTCCAGCCGCCGCCCCTGGCCGAACACGGCGGCCACCTGCCGGAGCCAGGCCACCGGCTCGGGACGGGACAGGCTGTAGCGGTACAGGGAGAGCATCAGCGCGATCAGCCCGCCGTCGTCTTTGGCCCCGCCGTAGGCGTCGGCCAAACGGGGCAGGGGGCTCTGCGGGCCGGCGTATTCCGCTTCCAGGAAATCGTCCAGCACTTCCCGGAGCAGCAGCGAACCCTCCATTTCCGAAGCCACCCGGAAGCCCGCCGGCAAATCCAGGAAATAATAATAGCGCTTGAGCAAAGACAGGCAAAAAGCGTGCACCGTGCTGATCTGGGCCTGGGGCAGCAGGGACAGCTGCCGCTGCAAATGGCGGTTCTCCGGCTGCGCGAGGACGCGGCTGCTTAAGGCCGCGTCGATCTTGGCCCGCATATCGTCGGCCGCGGCATGGGTAAAGGTCAGCACCAGCAGCCGGTCCGCGCCGCCGCCTTGCTCCAGGCGGCGGATGATGCGGTTGACCAGCACCGTGGTCTTGCCGCTGCCCGCCCCGGCAGCCACCAGCAGATTGACGCCCCGGGTCTCGATGGCTTCCAGCTGGGCCGGGTTAAAAGGATGCTCGCTCATGGCTGTTCCTCGTCAGCAGGGAGGCTGTGCCGCCGTTTGCGGGCCGGGGCCGCTTCCCGGTCCAGGCCGCACACGCTCCGGTATTCGCAATAAGCGCAGGCGTCGCTGCCCCGGTCCCGGAGGGGCGATACGGACACCAGGCCGGCCAGCATGGCTTCGGCGCTCTCCTTGATCAGCCCGACCAGCCGTTGGTTCAGGTCCTGCAATTCCTCCCGGCCCAGGCCGGGGCTGTTGTCGTGAAAGCGCTCCGCCCCCATGGCCGCCGGGATGACTTTGCTCTGGCCGTTGATCTCCCGGTCCTGCAGCAGCACGCTTTCCCGGTCCAGCACCGCGAGGCCGCCCATCTTCAGCCTTGTTTCCGCTTCCGGGGCGGGCGGGCCGGGCAGGCTGACGATCTCGTCTTTGACCGGCGCGTAAAAGGCCCCGGCGGGCAGGGCTTCCCGGCCCGGCGCGAACAGGTCGCGGTTAGCCAGGGTCACTTGCAGATAAAGCAGCAATTGCAGCTTCAATCCGGCTTCGATATCCTCCCGCTTCAGGCTGGTTTCCCCGGTCTTGTAATCCACCACCCGGAAATAGGCCCGCGCTCCGTCCGGGGCAAGGGCGGCGTCCACCCGGTCGATGCGGCCGGATAATTCCAGGGTCTTGCCGTTGGCCAGGGGGATGCGGAAAGCGGGCAGACTGCCCGGCTCCTGGCTGCCGAAAGGCAGCTCGAAGGCGATAGGCCGGAACTCCCCCTGGCGCAGGGATTCCGCCAGCAGCAGCGCCGTGGCCACCAGGGCTTCCCGGAGACGGCCCCGGATATAGGCGTAACGGGCGGAGCTCAGCAGCATGCCGGATAAAAAGCGGGGCAGATATGGTTCCAGACAGGCGTCCACCAGCGCTTCCGCTTGGGCCCGTTCCAGCTCCGCCCAGTCCGCGCCCTGCTCCTTGAGGGCCCGTCCCAAGGCGGCCAGCACGTCGTGGAACAGCTGGCCCCGGTCGGCGGCCTGGAATTTATATTCCCGCCGGGGGTTCAGCTTCAGCCCATAGGCGGCGAAATAGGAGAAAGGGCAGCGGCGGTAGCGTTCCAGCCGGGATACGCTGCCCCGGAGCGTGGAGCCGTATAGCCGGTTCAGCGTGGCTTTGGACAAAGGCCCGCTGTGCGGCTGAAAGCCCAGGCCCTGCTCCACCCGGGCCAAAGCCCGGCGCAAGGCCGGATCCTGCCGATAGTATTCCCGCACCGCCTGCCAGAGGGCGGGGATCGCCGGTTCGCGCCAGGCCGCCGCCGCCAACTCCAGGTCGGCCGTGCCGCCGGCCAGATGCTCCGGGCCCGCCAATATCGCCTGCTCCGTCGCCAGGGCCGGGAACAGCCTTTTGATCCTCCTGATCAGCGGGGAGGGGGCCAGGGCGGCGCCGTCGTCCTCCTGCAGGATATAGCTCAGATACAGGCGTTGGCCGCTCCTGGTCAACGCCACGTAGGCCAGATAATTCTCCCGGAACTGCCGGGCCGCCTGGTCCGGCGCCAGGACAAGGCCCTGCCCGGCCAAAGCCCGGCGGTCCTCGTCGCTGAACAGGCCGTCGCCGGCCGCCCGCCGGGGCAGCAGGCCGTCGTTGACGTTCAGCACAAAGGCGGCCCGGATTTCCGGATTGCGGCTGCGCTCCAGGGAAGCGATGAACACCTGGTCCCGCCCGGGGGGAATGGTGGATAAAGTCAGGCCGCCCAAAGCCGCCTCCAGCAGCTGGAACAGCTGGGCCGCCGGATATACCCGGTCCCCCAGCAGCAATTCCGCCTCTTCCAGCAGGCTCAGGAGCTTCTCCCCGGCCTGGCGGTGGTGGGCGGCGCGCTCGCCCTCCCCTGTTGCCAGGGCCTCCCGTTCCAGGGCCTCCAGCCGGGGCCATACCGCCAATTCCTCCAGCAGCTGCAGCAGGGCCTGCCGTAGCTGGGCCGCGGAGGCGTTGCCGCCCAAACGGGCGCACAGCTGGAGCAGCGGCCCGGCCCCCAGCCGCCGGAATTCCTCCATTTGTTCCCTGAGCCCCGGCTCCTCCCCGGGGAAGGGCGGGAAATCCCAGCGTTCTTTCGCCCAGTCCCAGAAGCGCAACCCATGAGCCAGGCAATAATTGTCCAGCAGGTCCGCCTGGCCCCCGGCCAGGGGATTGAGCCTATTCTTGAGGAAGCGGAACATATGGCGGTAATGGGCCTTGTAAGCCCAGACCTCCAGGGCGGAACGGACCAGCTCGATCAGGGGATGATACAGCAGCGGCTTTTTGCTGTCGATAAAATAGGGGATGCCCAGCTCGCCGAAGACCGCGGGCAGCAGGTAAACATAGGGCGCGCTGTCCCGGGCCAGCAGGCTGATCTCCCGGTAACGCAGGCCCTCCTCCCGGGTGAGGCGGATGATCTCCCGGCCCGCCCATTCCAGCTCGGCCCGGCGGTCCGCGGCCCGGATCAGGCGGATGTCCCGGGGCTGCTCCGGCAGGCTCCCCACCCGGCTTCCGGCCAGCAGCCTTTCCACCGCCCGGAGCTCCGGATGCTCCCGAAAACGGCCCCGCTCCCCGCTGAGACAGAGGGGTTCCAGCACGTCCGCCCCCTGCCTGCGGGCCAGCTCCGTCAGCACGGCGTATTCATGCCAGACCGGGTAAAACACCGCGTCCTCCCGAACGGCCTGGTCCGCCTCATGAGGGTCCAGGGGCAGCATGATCTCCAGGTCCAGCGTATGCCGCATCAGCGCCGCCACCACCTGGCGCTCCGCCGGGGTGAATTCGCTGTAGCCGTCGATATAGACCGTCGTCTCCCGGAGCAGCCCCTGCTCAATGGCTTGGGCCAGCTCCCGGAGGCCCGTCGCGTGGCTGGCGAAGCGGCCGTCCAGGCCCCCCCAATAAGCCCGGTAAAGCAGCGCGATATCCTGCAGGCGCTCATTGCCCAGTCTTGCCGCGGCCGCTTCCAATTGCTCCGGGCTGATCCGATAAGCCTGCAATTCCTCGGCCGCGGCGGTCAGATAAGCGGCAAAACCGCTGTTCCCCGCCTGGCCGCCAAACACCCGCAGGCTGTCCCGGCCGGCGCTGATGGCGGAAGCGGCCAGCAGCAGCCGCCCGGCTTCGGACAGGCCCGGCAGGGCCTGGGCAGCCCTGGGCAAACGCCGCATCAGCCGGTCAAAGCTGGCGACCTCCGCCCGGCTGTAGCCGCCTCCCGGCGCCATCAGGGCCAGCATCCGCTCATGGATAAACGTGGCCTGCTCCGGCAGGATGAACAGCAGCGGCGGACCCAAAGGGTCCTGCTCCAGCTCTTGGGCCAGGGCGCTCAGGCAATGATGCGTCTTGCCCGCGCCCGCCGGCGCGAGGACGAAACGTACGGGCATGGCAAAACTCCGCCGATAAGTAAACAAAGCTTAAAACAAATAGAGACTTAAAACCGTCCTTCTTTGCAAAAGAAGGACCAAGAAAACTTTCAACTTATTCATAGTTATCTGAGACAAAAAATAAAAACGCTACCTTTCCCCTTGTTTTTTAATAAAAATAAAAGCAAGGGAAAAGTAAAATAATTGCCGTGAGTTTATCGTAACTTTGAATAAATTTGAAGTTCTTTGGGTCCCTTTCTTTCAAGAAAGGGACGGTTTTATAGGCTTTATAGGTTGAGGCGGCGTCTACTGGTTCAGCTCCACGATGGTCACGCCGATGCCGCCCTCGTGATAATCCCCGTCCCGGAAGCTTTTGACCAGCCGGTGGCGGCGCAGTTCCTGATGGACGAAATTGCGGAGCGCCCCGGTGCCCCGGCCGTGATTGATCTCCACCTGCCGGAGCCCGGCGATGAAGGCGTCGTCCAGATATTTTTCCAGAACGGGCATGGCTTCCATGGTATCCATGCCGTGCAGGTTCAGGGTGGGCTCCACGCTGACGCTTTTCCGGTAAGCCAGGGCGGCGTGGCCGTAGGCCCGCCCGCCCTTGGCGGGCTTTTGCTGCTTCTCCGGGTCGCTGAGGCGTATTTCGCCGAGCCTTGCTTTGAGCTTGACCACGCCCACCTGCAGCATCACCTGGCCGTCGCTGTCGGGCGTATCCAGCACGCTGCCGAATTTATCCAGCTTAGGCAAATAGACATAATCGCCGGGCTTTACCCGGGCCGGAGGCTGGCCCTCGAACACCGGTTCCGGGATCTCTTCCTCCAATTGCTGCTGCCAGGATTTAAGCTGCTTTTGGCTTTGCTGCCACACCCGCTCGGCGGATTGCCGCTCCGCGATTTGTTGCCGCTGCTGCTCGTAGAGGGCGCGGCTTTTCGCCGCGGTCTCCTCCAGGATGCGCTGGGCCTGCTCATTGGCCTGACGGAGGATCTCGGCTTCCCTGGCCTTCAGCGCCTGCTCCCGCTCGGCCAGACGTTTGTCCCGGCTGAGGGCGCTGACGCGCAAAGCCTCGGCCCGCTGCTGTTCCGCCGTCAGTTCCCGCCGCATGTCCTCCAGATTGGCCAGCATGGCCGCTATTGCCACGTCCTGGCCGGAGAGGCTGGCCGCCGCGTCGCTGATGATGGCTTCCGGCAAACCCAGGCGGCGGCTGATCTCAAAGGCGTTGCTCTTGCCCGGCAAACCCATCAGCAGGCGGTAAGTGGGGGAAAGGGTCTCCAGATCAAATTCCATGCTGGCGTTGATGAAGCCGGGCGTATTGTAGGCGAAGGCTTTCAGCTCGCTGTAATGGGTGGTGGCCACGGTCTTGGCGCCGCTGGCTTTTAAATATTTCAGAATGGACATGGCCAGGGCCGCGCCTTCCGTGGGGTCGGTGCCGGCGCCCAGCTCGTCCAGGAGCACCAGGCTGCGGCTGTCCGCTTGGGCCAGGATGGCCACGATATTGGACATATGGGAGCTGAAGGTGGACAGGGATTGCTCGATGCTCTGCTCGTCGCCGATATCGGCCCACACCGCGTTGACGCAGGCGATCTCGCTGCCGGATTCCGCCGGGATCTGCAGGCCGGATAGGGCCATAGCCGTGAGCAGGCCGATGGTTTTCAACAGCACGGTTTTGCCGCCGGTATTGGGCCCGGTGACCACCATGGCGGCGATGCCCTTGTCCAGCCGGGCGTCCACCGGCACCACCCGGGCGGCGGGGATGAGGGGATGGCGGGCCTTGACCAGCTTCCACACGCCGTCGTCGTTGATTTTGGGAACCACGGCGTCCATTTCCAAGGCCAGACGGCCTTTGGCCAGCAAAAAATCCAGCTGGGCCAGAATGGCCAGATCCGCCCGCAGCTCGGCGCTGAAGCCGGAGACCACCAGGGACAGGCCCCGCAGCACGGCGGCGATTTCCTCCTCCTCCTCATGCTGCAGCACGGACAGTTCGTTGTTCAGCTCCATCACGGCCAGGGGCTCGATGAACACCGTGGCGCCGGAGCTGCTCAGATCATGGGCCACCCCCGACACCTGGCTGCGGTATTCCTGGCGCACCGGCACCACGTAGCGGCCGTCCCGGATGGTGACGATGGGTTCCTGGAGCAATCTGGCGGTGGCCGGATTCTTGATCAGGTTGTCCAGGCGGTCCTTGATGCGCTCCGTTTTGTCCCGTTTTTTGCGGCGGATGCCGGCCAGGCGGTCGGAAGCGCCGTCATTGATGGAAAGGTCCGGGCCGATGGCCTTTTCCACCGCGCTTTCAATAGTTTTCAGCAGCGTAAGGGAGCGGGCCAGGCCCTGCAGGGCCGGGAAATTCCCTTTCAGTTCGCTGAAAAAGGCCTTGGCGGACCGGGCGGATCGGCAGAGGGCCGCCAGGTTGACCAGGGCTTCCGGCTCCAGGGTTCCGCCGATCTCCGCATGCCTGACGGCGGACCGGATATCCCATAAGCCGGTCAGGGAAAACAGCGGATGCAGGCGCAGCAGTTCCCGGGCTTCCTCGGTCTCGGCCAGCAGCAGCCGGGCATGGTGGCTGTCGGCCACCGGAGCCAGGGCTTCCGCCAGCTCCCTGGATACGGCAAAACCGCAGGTGCCGGCCACCAGGCTGATGATCTTGTCATATTCGATTTTCGTCAGCGATTTACTGTTCATCGTCCTATGCCGGGCGGCGGCAGTGAAAGCTGCGCCGGTGAGGGAAAACGGTTATACCCCCCGGTGCAGATGCCCTTTGGTATATTCTTTGATGATGGAAGGCAGGCGCCGTTTGGCTTCCTCGTAGCTGAAGCCGTCCTGCAGCGCGTCCCGGTACAGGTCCAGGATGCGGTTGGCCCGTTGCTCCGGATAAAGCCGCAGGTCCAGCAGCAGCCGCTGGATGCCCGCCCCGGCCAACTCCGGCAGCTCGTTCAGCAGGCAATGCTCCCGGGAATTGAAGATATGCAGGCGGCAGTCGTTATCGCAGCGGATGGGGAAGCTGTAGCCCTTTTCGTCCCGGATATAATAGTCGCGGCGGCCCCGGCAGGGTCGCATGCAGGGCACTTCCTCATTGTTATGCCGGTTGCGGAATCCGCATAAAGCGCCGGGCAGGCAGTATTCGCTGACCATCAGCTGCAGGGCTCCCTGGCCGAACACCTCGGTTTCCAGGCCGCCCGCCTCCAGCGTTTGCAGCTGGGCAAGCGTCAATTCCGGCGAAAGCACGGCCCGGCGGATCTGATTTCTGCGCAGAAAGCGGCAGGCGGCGCTGTTATAGATATTGCAGCCGGGGCCGGCGAACACTTCCCCCTCCCAGCCCTGGCCCCGCAGCAGGGCGGCCTGGCCGATATTGTTCGCCACCAGGGCTTCCAGGCCGAAATTCTGCCAGTTTTTCATCTGGCTGATCCAGCGCTGCTCCTCAGTGGGGCGGATCACCGGAGGCAGATAGGGAATGAGCCGGGCCTGGCGGCCCTTCAGCTCGCCGGCGAGCACCCGGAGGTCTATCGCCCCCCGGCCCGTAAAACCCACCACGTCGAAATAGATATCCTTGACGCCCCGGGCCGCAGCCGCCTCCGCCTGTGCGGCGGTTTGCGCCAGCGCGCTTAAGGCAAGGAAAGGCTGCCGGCCGGGCCGCCGCGGCGCAGGCTGCCGGAGCTCCGCCGACTTCACCACCGTGGTGAAACGCACCTGGTCAAAAGGCCGGGCCTCCTTGGACTTGCGCTGGTAGCGCAGGTTTTCCACCAGTTCCCGGCGCACCTGATTCAGCACGGAAGTGGGCAGCATAGCGTTTTCCGCCACTTCCCCTTTGAGGCTGGCCAGGGTATAGCCGGTGCCGCCCAGCCGCCCCAGCTGGGAAAAAGCCACGGTCATGGGCTTTTGGGCGTTTTTGGCCTTTTCCACCACATAAGGGGTCTCTTTTTGCGCCCGGAAGCCGTCGGGATCGGTTACGGCGACCGTCAGCTTCTGGCCGACCTGGGCCGTCACGTAAAAATGCAGGGGTTTATCCGGCAGCCGCTCATAGCTCAATTCCGCCCCTTCCATCAGCGGCGCGTCATAGGTTTTGAACAGGCGGTCCCCTACTTTGCCGTTGCCGACGATCGGCAGGCGGACCAGAGCGCTTGCAGGGGCCAGGGCCACCAGCTGCTCGTTGACCAGATAGATCTGCTCCACCGTAAAGCCCTGGCGCTGGCCGCTGGTCCAGATCTCCACCCCGTCCCCCCGGTGCAGGGGCTGGGACAGCTTGATGGCCATGCGGCCCTCCCGCAGCTCCAGGATGCGGCCCAGGAACAGGCCCCGGTTATTGGGCCGGTTCAGGCTCATCAGCGACACGCCGGGATTGCCCCGCCAATAGCCGCCGCAATGATCCCGGTTGAACACCTGGGTGAGCTGGCGCAGCTCCTCCTCGTCCGGCCGGAAAGGCAGGCCCTGCTCCAGCTTCTGCAGGGCCTTGCCGTAGATGCGGCAGACCGTGGCCACGTAATGGGGCTTTTTCATGCGGCCTTCGATTTTCCAGGCGGCCAGGCCCAGCTTGTGCAAGTCCGCCAGATCAGTGTAGCCGAACAGATCCTTGGGCGAGAGCAGGTATTTGCCTTCCGCCACGGTTTCGATCGGGTCGCCGAATTCGTCGCAGAGCTGATAGGCCATACGGCAGGGCTGGGCGCAGCGCCCCCGGTTGCCGCTGCGGCCTCCCACCATGGAGCTGAACAGGCATTGGCCGGAATAGCAGATGCAGAGCGCGCCGTGGACAAAGGCTTCCGCCTCCACTTTCGTGCCTTCCTGAAAGGCCGTGATATCGGCGAAGGTCAGCTCCCGGGGCAGGATGACCCGGGTCACGCCGTTTTCCGAGAGCAGCTCCGCGCCGGCGGCATTGGCCACGGTCATCTGGGTGCTGGCATGCAAGGGCAGCTCCGGCAAGGCGTGACGCAGCAGCTCGATCATGCCCAGGTCCTGCACGATCACCGCGTCCACCCCGGCCTTGTACAATTCCGCCGCATAAAAGAGCAGCTGCGCGGTTTCCTTATCGCCGATCAGGGTGTTCACCGCCACATAAACCTTCAAGCCGTGGAAATGAGCCAGCTCCACGGCCTGGGCGATCTCGGCCAGGCTAAAGTTGTCCGCGAAAGCGCGGGCGGAAAAATTCTTCCCGCCCAGGTATACCGCGTCGGCGCCATTGGCGATGGCGGCCCTGAGGGCGTCCATGCTGCCGGCCGGCGCTAGAAGTTCCGTCATTCCTGCCGCAACCTTTCTATTCTTGTTAATCCGGAGCAGGTCAGGATCTCCACGCCCCGGGCCTGCAGCCGGTCCAGGAACAGATTCACGCCCAGGCAGTCCGAGGGCATATGCCCGGCGATGACCACATTCAGGTGGTTCTCCCGGGCCACCTCCAGGATCTCCTTGCCCGCGTGCATGCACAGCACCGTGCCCACATGGGCGTCGCCCACCAGCTTATAGTATTCCTTGGGCCCGCCGGTGCCGCCGGTCATATCCACGAACACCCGGCCGGCGCTGCGGTGCTCCGCCCCGGACACCACCTGGGGCGGATTGTTGCTGCGGCAGGCGGCGGCGTATTCGGGGATGGTTTTCAGCAGCTTCAGAATATCGCCCACCGTTTCCGGTCGCTCTTTTTCCATCAGCTTGCTGAGAAAATCCACCACCAGATTGTCGCAGGGCGTGTGCACGCAGAGCATGGGCAGGTCCAGCAGCCGGGCCGCGTCCACGGACCGCTGATAATTGGTGACGCCCACGCTGATATCCACCTCTTTGGCCCGGTCCTCCATCAAGGCCTCGGCCACGTTCAGCTGCACGCCGAAGTTGCTTAGCACCCCGGGCTGCAGCCGCATCACCTCGGCCAGATTGAGCAGGGCCCGGCCCTCCGGATGATGGGCCAGCACCAGATCGATAGCGGCGCCCCGCTCGTTCAGCCGGTCCGCCAGCAGCAACTCGCCGATTTCCATGTCGATGCCGGCCAGGATTTTCTTCACTTCCAGCTCCGGGTCGCCGTAGAGGATGCGGGTGTCGCCGTAGGGATTCTGCAGTTTATCCGGATCGAAAAACTCCCGTTCTTCCGGGGCCAAGGCCTCAAAGGCTTTGCAAGCCTTCTCCAGCTCTTTCATGGCAAGGCCGCAACCCCGGGCGTCATGCTCCGCGCCCAGGCTGACCGCCAGGGCGTATATTTCCTGTAATTTCATAGCCGCCTCCCTTATGATTTCACATTGCCGAACAGATCATCCGACCCGCCGATGCCCGCTTCCCGCAGCAGGTCGGCGTATTCTTCTCTGGCTTCGATCAGCTCCTCCGCCAGCTGCAGCGCTGCCAGGGTCGATGCGCGCATGCTGGAATAGCCCGGAGCCAAACGCCGGATATCGCTGATCTTCTGCTCCACCATGCGGACGATGGTCTCCAACTGCCGCGGGCTCTTATCCCCCCGCAGCATATAATCCACGCCGTCCAGGCGGAAGCGGATGCAGTTGTCCCTGGCCATAGCAGATCCCCCTCCCTATTTGGAAGCTCCGTTGTAGCAAAACCGCAAAGCCGCGGCTGTAATTACCGCAGCCGGTAGCTGTATTTATCCGCCAGCGCCGTGACAATGGCGGCGAAAGCCCGGTCCACTTCCTGATCGGTCAGGGTGCGCTCCGCCGCCCGGAAGGAAAGGGCGAAGGCCAGCGAGCGGCAGCCGGGCTGAATGGGCGGCTGATCGTACAGATCGAAAAGGCTCACGGTCTCCAGGTATTCCCCTCCCGCTTCGCGGATGGCGGAGCGGATGGCGGAAGCGTCGATCTCCGCCGGCCCGATCACCGCGATATCCCGGGTGGAAGCGGGATAGCGGGGCAGGCCGTGCTCCTGGTTGCCCCGGGACAGGGCGGCCAGCAGCAGCGGTTCCATAGCCAGCTCCGCCACCACCACCCGGCCGGTCAGCTCATAGGCGGCCGCCGCCTCGGGATGCAATTCGCCCGCCAGGCCCAGGGCAAGCCCGTTCAGGCGGATCTCCGCGCTCCTGCCCGGGTGGAGATAATCCTCTGTGGTACGGCCGAAGGTGAATTCCGGCAGGCCCAGCAAGCCGCCCAATGCTTCCAGCAGGCCCTTGATGGCGTAAAAATCATAGTCGGCGGGCTGTTCCCGCCAATGGGCAGGGGGCCGGCCCGCCAGCAGCAGGCTTAGGGTAAGGATCTCCGCGGGCTGCCGCTCCGTGGGATGTTCCGGGTTGGGGACGAAGATATTGCCCAGCTCGAACAGGCGCAGGTCCAGATTGCGGCGGCTTTGGTTGCGGGCGGCGGTATGCAGCAGGCCCGGCAGCAGGCTCTGGCGCATCACGCTCTGTTCCTCGGACAGGGGATTGCTGATTTGAAGCCCCTGCCGCCAGGGATGGTTGGCGGAGAGCCCCAGCCGGTCCGCTTCCCTGGGGCTGATGAAGCTGTAGTTGACCGTTTCGTTCAGGCCCAGGCCGGCGCAGAGCTTTTTCAGGTTCAGCAGCAGTTTCTGCCGCTCGCTGCGGCCGCCGCTGGCCGCGTTCAAGGGGATGGTGGCGGGAATGCGGTCATAGCCCTTGATCCGCGCCACCTCCTCGATCAGATCCACCTCGGCGACGATATCCAGGCGGTAGGAAGGGACGCCGACCAGCAGGTCGTCCCGCAGCTTCTCGTAGGGGAAGGCCAGGGCCGCCATGACTTCCTCGATCTCCTGGTGGCTGAAAGCGGCGCCCAGGATCTGATTGACCCGCGCCGGCCGGAGGATGATCTTCTTCCCGGCGAAGCCTTCCGCGTACTGGGGCGCCCGGGCGTCCACTGCGCCCCGGTCCGCCACGCCGCCGCAATACTGCACCAGCAGCTGGGCGGCCCGGCGGGCGGCCTGGTCGCAGGCGGAAACGTCCACGCCCTTTTCAAAGCGCTGGGAAGACTCGGAGGGGATGCCCAAGCGCCGGGCGGTGCGGCGGATATGGGCCGGATCAAAGCAGGCGGATTCGATGAGGATGTTGACGGTATGCGCCGTGACCTCCGTATCCATGCCGCCCATCACCCCGGCGATACAGACCGGGCCCTGGCCGTCGCAGATCAAAATCTCGTCGCCGCTGAATTCCCGCTCCTTGCCGTCCAGGGTCCGCATGGTCTCTCCGGGCCGGGCGGCGCGGACGACGATGCGGCGCTCCCGCAGCCGATCGTAATCAAAGGTATGCAGGGGCTGGTTCATTTCCAGCATCACGAAATTGCTGATATCCACCACATTGTTGATGGGCCGCATCCCCGCCGCCAGCAGGCAGTTCTGCATCCAAAGCGGCGAGGGGCCGATGGTCACGTTCCGCACCACCCGCCCCACGTAGCGGGAGCAGAGCCTGGGGTCCGCGATGGCGATGTCGATGGCTTCCGCCGCCGGGGGGCCCGGCTCCGCATAGGACAGATCCGGAACCGTTACGGAACCGCCGGTCAAAGCCGCCGCTTCCCGGGCGATATTGAGCATGCCCAGGCAATCGCTGCGGTTGGGCGTCAGCTCGATCAGCAGCACCGTATCCCTGAGCGCCAGGGCTTCCGCCAGGTCTTGGCCCAGGGGCGCCTGCCCCTGGTCGAAATAAGCGTCCAGCACCCAGATGCCGCTATGGTCCTCGGAGAGTCCCAGCTCTTTTTGGGAGCAGACCATGCCCCGGCTGAGGTGCCCGAAGGTCTTGCGGGCTTCAATCCTGAAGCCGCCGGGCAGCTCCGCCCCCACTTGGGCGCAGGCCACGATCTGCCCGGCCGCCGCATTGGGCGCGCCGCAAATTACCGGGAGCGGTTCCCCGCCCGCGTCCACGCGGAGCAGTTGCAGATGGTCGCTGCCCTGCACCGGTTCGGCGGACAATACCTTGGCCACCACCACGTTGCTGAAGCCCCGGCCCCGGTACATCAGCTCGTCCAGCTCCAAACCGGCAAAGGTCAGGCGCTCCGCCAATTCCTCGGCGCTGATCTTGAGATCCACATATTTTTTCAGCCAATTATACGAAACCAGCATGCTTTTTCCTCCAAGCAAAATAGAATCGCCGTCCCGGCGCTAGAAGCTGGCCAGGAAACGCGTATCGTTATCGAAGAGCAGCCGCATGTCTGTAATGCCGTATTTCAGCATGGCGATGCGCTCGATGCCCATGCCGAAGGCAAAGCCGCTGCAGCGCTCCGGGTCGTAGCCGGACATCTCCAGCACTTTGGGGTGCACCTCGCCGGAGCCTAAAATCTCGATCCAGCCGCTGCCCTTGCAGAGGCGGCAGCCGGCGCCGCCGCAGTTGAAGCAGGAGATATCCACTTCCGCCGAAGGCTCCGTAAACGGGAAATAGCTGGGGCGGAGCCGGATCTTCCTTTCTTCGCCGAACATTTTCCGGGCAAAAGCCAGCAGCGTGCCCCGAAGGTCGGCGAAGGTGACCCGCCCGTCGATGAGCAGCCCCTCCACCTGATGGAACATGGGGGAATGGGTGGCGTCGTCGTCCCGCCGGTACACCACGCCGGGGGAGATGATCTTCACCGGCAGCTCGCCAGCCATAGCCTCCATGGTGCGCACCTGCACCGGGGAGGTCTGGGTGCGCAGCAGCATGCGGCTGCTGAAATAAAAGCTGTCCTGCATGTCCCGGGCCGGATGGTCCTGGGGCAGGTTCAGGGCTTCGAAATTGTAGTAGTCGTATTCCACCTGGGGGCCCTCGGCGATTTTATAGCCCATGCCGATGAAGATATCCTCGATCTGCTCCTGTACCAGGGAGAGGATATGGCGGCTGCCCGTGGGCGGTATCCGGCCGGGCAGCGTGATATCGACGGTCTCCGCTTTCAGCCGCGCCGCGGTCTCCAGCCGGGAGAGCTCGGCCATTTTAGCGGCAAGGGCCGCCTCCACCGCGTCTTTCACCTGATTGACCGCGGCGCCGAACAGCGGGCGCTCCGCCGGGTCCAGCCGCCCCATCATCCGCGACAGGCCGGTCAGCTCGCCCTTTTTGCCCAGGTAGGCGATTTTCAACTCCGTTAGCTGGCCTGCGTCGCGGGCGGCCGCGATGTCCGCCAGCGCCCGCTGTTCAATTTCCGACAACTGTTGCTGCATAGCTGTTTCCTCCGTCTGTATAATTGCAAAATGCCTTTCATCCGCGGGGACGAAAGGCATAGTCTGTCACATATAGCATCCCTGAACCGGCATTATTGCAGTATCATCCTGCGGTAGATAATATAAATGGCTACGGAACCGGTCTGCTCAAAGATTTTCCAAAAAGCCTCGGCATTTGGTTGCATCAGCTCACTACCTTTCGCTTATCCCGGCAGGGTATGATCTTACATATGTGCATTATAACATGGTTTTTGGGCAAGAGCAAGGTGGTAAAAAGTTTTATTTGTCATGAAAGGCAAAATAACTGTAATAGAGCAGCGCCGCCCCTGCGGCGGCCACGTTCAGCGATTCCGCCCCCGGTCGCATGGGCAGGCGCACCACCGCCTTGGCCTCTGTGAGCCAGAAGGGGTCCGCCCCCTCCGCCTCGGAGCCCAGCACCCAGATATGAGGGGCGGCGAAATCCAGCCCGGCCTCGCGGATATCCCGGCCCTGGGCGGCGGCCGTGTAAATATGCAGCTTCAGCTCCCGCATCAGCGCCAGCGCCTGCCGCCGATGGGCTGTCCGGCACATGGGCAGCTTGAAGGTGGCGCCCATGGCGGCCCGCAGCACCTTGGGGTTATAGATATCCGCGCTCTCCCGGGAGAGGATCAGCCCCCCCGCGCCCGCCGCGTGGGCGGTGCGGATGATGGCGCCCAGATTGCCCGGGTCCCGGATATCGTCCGCGTAAAGGAAACAGGGATGCTCCGGCTCCGGCGGCTGCAGCGCGGGCGCCAGGAAATTGGCCAGCAGCGCCACGCCCTGGGGATGCTCCGTGGCGGAAAGATTGGCGAACAACTGATCGCCGACGGCGGCGGCGGGGATCTGCCGCTCCTCCAGGCGCCGGACTAGAGCTTGCATGCGGGCATCGGCGAGCGCGCCCTCGGCGAACAGGGCAAAGAGGGCCGGCACGCCGCAGTCCAGGGCCTCGGACACCAGCCGCAGCCCTTCCAGCAGATAGCAGCCGTGTTCCTCCCGGCCCTTCTTGCTCTGGACGGCCCGGGCCATTTTCAGATATTGATTGTCCCTGGACGTTATGGTGTGCATTACCAAGCTCCTTATACCTCAGGCTGTCCATAAACTGCGCCATACGACGCGCCACCCCACAAAAGCAAAACCGGCCTGGGAAAAGGCCGGTTTCCTCCAGAGCCGCTTACTGATTCGCTTTGGCGATATCGGTATATTGGCTGAAAGCGGTAGCGTCGTTTACGGCCAGATCCGCCAGGATCTTGCGGTCCACGGTCACGCCGGCGTTCTTCAGGCCGTGGATCATGGTGCTGTAGCTCATGCCGTTGCTGCGGGCGGCGGCGTTGATGCGGGCGATCCACAGCTTGCGGAAATCGCTTTTCTTTTTGCGGCGGTGCGCAAAGGAATAGTACATGGAATGGAGCAGCTGCTCGTTGGCCACGCGGAACAGCTTGGAATTGGACGCGCGATAGCCTTTGGTCAGCTTCAGAACTTTTTTATGCCGCGCGTGGCGGGTCATGCCTCGTTTAACTCTGGTCATTTTATTTTCTCCTTTTAGTCGCTGGTTTCAGGGCCGGCCGCCCTTTAAACATAGGGCAGCAGTTTGCGCATCTGTTTCTCCTCGGCGGGAACGAGCACTGCGGACTGGCGCAGGCTGCGTTTGCGCTTGGCGGTTTTGCTGTTCAGCTTATGGCTGCAATAGGCGTGATGGCGCTTGAATTTGCCGCTGCCGGTCAATTTGATTCTTTTGGCGGCGCCGCGGTGGGTCTTCATTTTAGGCATCGTTTTCCCTCTTTTCTTGATTCTCTGCGATTATTTATTTCCTTTAGGCGCGAAGATTGTCGTCATATTTTTTCCTTCCACCTTGGGGGCTCTTTCCTGTACGGCCACTTCCGCCACCCGCTCGGCCATGCGTTCCAGCAGCACCCGGCCCAGCTCCGGATGGGTGATCTCCCGGCCCCGGAACATGATCGTGGCTTTGACCTTGTCGCCGTCCAACAGGAAGCGCTCGGCGTTTTTAACCTTGGTATCGAAATCGTGATCTTCGATATTGGGGCGGAATTTGACTTCTTTGATCTGGACGATGCGCTGGTTTTTGCGCGCCTCTTTTTCCCGCTTCAATTGCTCAAAGCGGTATTTGCCGTAATCCATGACCCGGCACACCGGCGGCTTGGCGTTGGGAGAGATCTCCACCAGGTCAAGCCCTCTTTGCACCGCGTGGGCCAGCGCGTCCCTGAAGGGCAGAATGACGTTTTCCTCGCCATCCTCCACCAGGCGCACCTCGGCGGCTCTGATTTCTTCGTTGATGCGTAATTCTTTGATTATTATCCACCTCCCGAGCACACAGTCGGCCGTAAAAAAAGCGGCCGCAAAAGGCCGCGCATACGCAAATATCCGGAAGATATAGGGTACGAACCCGTGCGCTAAGCGCCCACAGGTGAGAAGCGGCTGCTTCTGCTTGATCTTTAACAAAAGAATTATAACAACAGGCGCGGAACTTGTCAAGGATATTTTTCCCGGCCGCCGCATATCATAGCACCATGTTAGAAATTATCATACCAAACAATTATTGTCAGGACATTCTGGCCGCCGCCGCCCGCTACGCCCGGCGGCCGGTGGCCATCAAGCTGCTGCCGGACCGGCTGCGGGTTATGGGCATGCGGCCGGAGCATTTGGCGCTGTCCCTGGTGTACAGCGCTTTCTCCCGCTACGAGCAGGAGCAGCTGGCCCGGCTGCTGGGCCGCTATTACCGCTGCTTCAACGAGGCGGAGCGTTGCCGCATCCTGGAGCTTGCCCAAGGCCTGCTCCAGGAAGAGCCCTGCCGGGGCCGCATCTACAGCGGGCCCCGCCGGGACGCCATCCTGGCGGCCCTGCTGGCCCGGGAGCTGGCCTTAGGGCCCGTTGACTTTGTGGGCTTCTGCCGCTTCCGCCTGGCCGGCTACCGGGAATATCTGCGCTATATTCTGACCCTGGCCGCGGATGAGCTGCTGAGCGAGCAGGAGCAGGCCGAATACCTGACGCTGCTCCGGGAGGCCGCCGCTCCGGGCCGCAACAGCGCGGTGCTGCATTTGTTCTTCAGCCCCGGCAGCCGCTTCCGCCTGTGGCGGGAAAGCGAGGACGGCATCCAGGACCTGGAAGGCGGCTGGTATAGCGCCGAAACCCTGCTCAGCAATCTGATCGCCCTCCGGCCGGCCCGGCTGGTGCTTCATGATCCGGAGCTGGCCCTGGAGCAGCTGCCGGAGCAATTGGCGGAAATATTCGGCCAGCGCCTGGAAATCGGCGCGGCCACGAAACAGGCTTGACAAAAAACGCGTCAGATGATAAAATTATGCTAATTGGATATGGCAAAGCGATGATTCGGACAACAGCCGGACCGGCGGGCCTGACAGAGAGCGGTGGCAGCTGAAAAACCGCAGGCAGCGCAGCCCATGCTTACCACCGAGGAGCGCGGGGGCGAACCCCCGCCGTGAAGCCGCGTCAGTGCTAAGAGCGGCGCGCCCTAACCAGAGGGCAGCGCGCCCGGAAACAAGTCAGACAAGGCGGAAGAACGATCAGCTAGGGAGCGTATTAAAAGATACGCGACCAACGCTGATCGGATGACAACGAAGTATGACGACGTTTATGGGTGGGCTGGAGCGCAATGCGGGTGGAACCATGGGGCTTATCCTCATCCCGTTTCGGGATGGGGCTTTTTTATGGTTTATTTCAGAAGAGAGGGCGATCAGATGAACATCACGATCAACAATTTCGGCTCCCGCCAGGTGGAGCAGGGCCTACCGGCCATTGCCGTTTTGAAGGAGCTGGACCGGGACCTGGCCAAGCAGGCCTGCGCCGTGCTGGTCGGCGGCAAGGTGCGGGATCTGACCTACCGGCCGGAGGAAGGGGAGGAACTGCAATTCCTCACCTTTGCGGACGAGGGCGGGGCCCACGCTTTCCGCCACAGCAGCAGCCATATCATGGCCCAGGCCATCCAGCACCTGTTTCCGGATACCAAATTCGGCATCGGCCCCGCCATCAAGGACGGCTTTTATTACGACCTGGACAGCTCCCACGTATTCACCGAAGAGGATCTGGCAGCCATTGAGCAGGAAATGGCCAGCATCGTCAAGGAGAACTATCCCTTTGAGCGCAGCGTGGTCAGCCGGGAGGAGGCGCTGAGATTCTTCGGCGAGCGGGGCGAGATCTATAAGGTGGACCTGATCCAGCGGCTGCCGGAGGACGCGGAGATCAGCCTCTACCGCCAGGGGGATTTCGTTGATCTGTGCGCCGGCCCCCACCTGCCCGCTACCGGCGGCGTAAAGGCCTTCAAGCTGATGAGCGTGGCCGGGGCCTATTGGCATGGCGACAGCCGCAACAAAATGCTGCAGCGCATCTACGCCGTGAGCTTCCCCACCAAGGAGGCTTTGGCGGAATACCTCTATAAGCTGGAGGAGGCCAAGCGCCGCGACCACCGCAAGCTGGGCGCGGAGCTGGAGCTGTTCATGATGGCCGACGAAGGCCCCGGCTTCCCCTTCTTCCTGCCCAAGGGCATGATACTCCGGAACGAGCTGGAAAATTACTGGCGGCAGCAGCACGCGGTCTGGGGCTATCAGGAGATCAAGACGCCCCTCATCCTCTCCCGGACCCTCTGGGAGCAAAGCGGCCACTGGGATCATTATAAAAACAATATGTATTTCACCAGGATCGACGAGCAGGATTTCGCCATCAAGCCCATGAACTGCCCCGGCGGCATCCTGGTGTATAAGGCCAAGCCCCATTCCTACCGGGAGCTGCCCATCCGCAGCTGCGAAATGGGCCTGGTGCACCGGCATGAGCTGTCCGGCGTGCTGCACGGCCTGATGCGGGTGCGCTGTTTCACCCAGGACGACGCCCATCTTTTCCTCACCCAGGACCAGATCAAGGACGAGGTCATCGGCGTCATCCGCATGATCGACCAGTTCTACAGCCTGTTCGGCTTCAAATACCATGTGGAGCTTTCCACCCGGCCCGAGGACAGCATGGGCGATCCCAAAGTATGGGAGCTGGCGGAGCAGGCCCTGGCCGACGCCATGCAGGCCATTGACCGGCCCTTTACCGTGAACCCGGGGGACGGGGCCTTCTACGGCCCCAAGCTGGACTTCCATCTGGAAGACTCCCTGGGACGCACCTGGCAGTGCGGCACCATCCAGCTGGATTTCCAGATGCCGGAGAAATTCGACCTCACCTATATCGGCGCGGACAATCAGCCCCACCGGCCGGTGATGATACACCGGGTGATTTTCGGCAGCATCGAGCGGTTCATCGGCATCCTCACCGAGCATTTCGCCGGGGCTTTCCCGCTCTGGCTGGCGCCGGTCCAGGCCCGGGTGATGAATATCACCGACCGCCAGGCCGATTACGCCGCGGAGCTGGTGCAAGAGCTGAAATCCCACGGCATCCGGGCGGAGCTGGACGACCGCAACGAAAAGATCGGCTTCAAGATCCGCGCCGCCCAGACGGAGAAAATCCCCTATATGCTGGTGGTAGGCGATAAGGAACAGGAAGCCCGCACCGTTGCCCTGCGCCGCCGGGGCGAAGGCGACCTGGGCGCGAAGAGCCTGCCGGAGGTCGTCAGCCGCCTCCGCCGGGAGATCGATGACAAGAGCTTCTAGCGCTTGGTTCTCGCGATCCCCGGCCGGTTGCCGGAAACGGATTGCCGCCAATGTCAAAGTCCCGCGTTCCTTGGAACGCGGGACTTTTTACGGTTTTGGGAAGGTTCAAAATGATTTTTGGTACAACTGGCCTATTTGGCGGCCAAACGCATGGTGTCCCTGGCGATCATCAGTTCCTCGTTCGTGGGGATGACAAAGACCCGCACTTTGCTCCCGGCCTTGCTGATCTCCACTTCCTTGCCCCGGCACTGATTGGCCGCCGCGTCGAATTCCACGCCCAGGTAGGACAGGTTGGCGCAGATATCCGCCCGTATTTCCGGGCCGTTTTCGCCGATGCCGGCGGTAAAGACAACGGCGTCCACGCCGTTCAGCTCGGCGGCATAAGCGCCGATATAGCGCAGCACAGCCTTTTTGAATACCTCCAGCGCCAGCTGGGCTCTGCCGTTGCCCGCCGCCGCCGCTTCTTCCACATAACGCATATCGCTGGAAACGCCGGAAATACCCAGCAAGCCGGATTTCTTATTCATCACCGCGTCCATCTGCTCCGGGTTGAGCTGCTCTTTTTTCATCAGATATGTGACGATGGCCGGGTCCAGGTCGCCGCAGCGGGTGCCCATCAGCAGCCCTTCCAGGGGGGTGTAGCCCATGGTGGTGTCGATCACCCTGCCGTCCTCAATGGCGGCCAGGGAGGAGCCGTTGCCCAGATGGCAGGTGATGATTTTGCTGTGAGCGGGGTTGCCCAGCAATTCCAGGCAGCGGCCGGAAACGAAGCGGTGGCTGGTGCCGTGGAAACCGAAGCGGCGGAGCTGGTATTTCTCATAGTATTCATAGGGCAGGCCGTACATATAGGCATAGGCGGGCATGGTCTGATGAAAGGCGGTGTCGAAAACGCCGACCATGGGTACGCCGGGGATCTTTTCCTGGCAGGCCCGGATACCGCTGATGCTGGGAGGATTATGCAGGGGGGCCAGTTCCACCAGGCGTTCCATTTCGGCAATGATCTCATCGTTGATCAGGCAGGCGTCGGAGAAGGTGGTTCCCCCGTGTATAGTGCGGTGGCCCACAGCGTCGATTTCCCGCATATCCTTGATCACGCCGTGCTCCGGGGACAGCAGCGTGGATACCACCAGCTCAATGGCCACCTCATGGTTGGGGATCTCGGCCTGGATCCTGACCTTGTCCACTCCCGGGCGCTGATGGATCAGCTCGGAGCCTGCCAGGCCGATCTTTTCCACCAGCCCCTTGGCCATGACGCTTTCATCGTCCATATTAAATAGCTGGTATTTAAGGGAGGATGACCCACAGTTCAATACAAGAATTTTCATTTTGAACCTCCAGTTTTTAATAATATCGGAACCGCATAATATTATAGCATAATAAGCCCTGCTTGGAAAGAGAGAAAATACATGGTTTCGACAAATAAGAAGCGTTTGGCGCTGCTCTGGCCCTTGCTGCTGGTGATGGTCCTGCTGCTGCTGAATCCCCGGCTGGTCTACGGCGCCTCCATCCGGGGCCTGACGCTGTGGTGGAGCACCATCGCCCCGGCGCTGCTGCCCTTCTTCATCATCAGCGAGCTGCTGCTGGAGCTGGGCATCGCCACGCTGCTTGCGCCGCCCCTCTCCCGGCTGATGCGCCCGCTGTTCTATCTGCCGGGCGCGGCCGCCCTGCCGGTGCTGATGGGCTTCTGCTCCGGTTTTCCCACCGGCGCGGTGATCACGGACCGGCTGAGAAGAGAGGGCGCGGTCAACGCCGAGCAGGGGGCCAGGCTGATCGCCTTCACCAATAACGCCGGGCCGCTTTATATCACCGTCAGCGTGGCCGTGGGCCTGCTCTCCTGCCCGGCCGCCGGCTGGCTCCTGGCCCTGGTGCATTACGGCGGCAACCTGCTGCTGGGCATGGCCCTGGGGCTGCTGGCAAGGCTGAGAGGGGTCGCCGTTGAGGCGGGCCGGGACGTCTGGGCAGGGCTGGAGCCGGAATCGGCGGGCAGCTTTTCCCTGGGCCGGGCTTTGCGCAGCGCCGCCCGGAACTCCGCGAACAACATCCTGCTGATCGGCTGCTATATGGTATTCTTTTCCGTGCTCACCGCTTTGCTGGACGCGCCGCTTCAAACGCTGAACCCGCTGCTGCACGCCTTGTCCCAGGGGTTTTGGGAAATGAGCCTGGGCATGGACCTGCTGGCGGAAAGCGGCCTCTCCCTCACCCGCATCCTGCCGGCGGCAGCGGCCATCCTGGCCCTGGGCGGCGTTTCCGTACAAACGCAGGTGCTGGCCATGATCGCCGATACGGATATCAGCCCCAAAACCTATCTGCTGTGCCGGGGCGTACATACCCTGTTTTCCTACCTGGCGACGAAGCTCTTATGCCAGGTGATCATCCTGCCCGCCGCCGCTTTCGGCAGCCTGATCCCGCCGGTCCGGCCCCTGCTGCCCCTGGCCTGCAAGCTATGCGCCGCGGCGCTGGCAGCCTGGCTGATCCTGGCTGTGGTCTGCCAATTGCGCAACAGGCGCAGGGGCCGGAAATGATCGGCGGCCAGCTAGGCCCCGGGGTCCCCCACCCGGCGGAGCCGGGTGGGGGACCCCGGGGGAGCGTACTAAAACGTACGTGACCGATGCCGGCCGGACCGGCCACAACCTATGGCGCGGTTTATGGACGGCCTGACGTAATCAAAGTGGTTTTATTCACTAAATTAAAAAAGGATTTTTCCCTTCCTCAGGCGAAATTCTATGCTTCAGGAGAACGTCGGGGAGGCGCCGGGATGAAAAAAGCGGTTTATATCAGCGGCATTGTCATCATCATCATCCTCGCTCTGACCCTGTACTTGTGGGGCGGCCGCCAGCAGAAAATTCCCGGCGCCAAGGAGCAGCGCCAGGCAGTGCTGGCGGAGGCGGAAAAAACCGTGGTCACCGTGTATTACGCCACCACGGACCAGCAAGCGCTGCTGCCGTTGTCCCTGGAAATCAACGCCACCACCGAAGCGGCCCGGGTGGCCCTGGAAAAGCTGCTGGCAGGACCCGCGGCGGAAGGGGTGGTGGATTCCATTCCCACCGATACGAAGCTGCTGGATATTTACAGCGCCTATAACACGGTCTATGTGGATCTGAGCCGGCAATTTCTGGATATTCCCCCTCGCCAGGCCCAGTTGGCGGCCGACGCCCTGGCGGCCACGGCGCTGCCTCTCACCAACTGCGACCGGCTGCAGATCCTGGTGGAAGGAGCGGGGGTTGCGCAATTCGGCCCCGTGGATTTGTCCGGACCCTTGTCCCTGCCGCGGATCAACCCCTTCAAGGAGGCGGAAACGGCCGCTGAGGAGCAGGAGGACGCAGAGGAGCCTGCTCCTCAGGAACTGCTGTTCTATGTTCCGGATGCCTGCGGCAGCGGCTTTATCGTGCCCTATACCGCAAGCTTTGTCCCGGACCCGGCCACGGAAGCGCCGCTGGCCATGGCCCAAGCCGTTTTGGGCCTCTGGGACCGGCAGGGCTTTTTGGCCGCCAGCCAGGTTAACAGCCTGACCCTGAACAAAAGCCTGCTCACGCTGGACCTGCCCTCTTCCCTGTTCAGCGCCATGGACGAGGCGGAGCAAGCGGCTTTTTGCCGCTCCCTCGTTTATACGCTCTGCAATATTCCGGGCGTGGACGGGCTGAACCTCTATCTGGACGGCGCGGCAGCCTTGCAATTGCCCGGCGGCAGCGCGTTGGAACAGCCGTTGACCATCACGGAACCGGTGAACAGGATATGAATCCCAGCCCCGCTCTCACCCATTTAATGGCGATCCTGCGGGAACAGGGGGAGGGCGGCCTGGCGCTGGCCTGTTCCGGGGGGGTGGACAGCGCGGTGCTGGCCTGGGCGGCCCGCCGGGCCGGCGTTCAGCCGCTGCTGGCCGTCTATTTCGCCACGCCGCTGAACACCCCGGAGGACCGGCAGTCCGCCCTCCGGGTGGCGGAGGAGCTGGACATCCCTTTGGAGCTGCTGCAGGTGGACGTGCTGCAGCTCCCGGCAATACGGATGAACCGGCCGGACCGCTGCTATTATTGCAAGCGGGAGCTGTTCGGCCGATTGCTGCAGCTGGCGGAGCGGCGAGGCATCGCGGCCGTTGCCGAGGGCGGCAACGCCGACGATCTGCATACGCACCGGCCCGGCAGCCGGGCCTGCCAAGAGTTGGGCATTCTCCGGCCTCTGGCCGAGGCGGGATTGACGAAGGCGGAGATCCGGGCCCTGGCCAGGGCGGCCGCTTTATCCGTGGCGGAGCGGCCCTCCAGCCCCTGCCTGGCCAGCCGCTTTCCCTACGATACGGCATTGACCCGGGACCAGCTGGACCAGGTTTCCGCCGGGGAAGCCTTCTTACGCAGCCTGGGCTTCGGCGAATTCCGGCTGCGCTGCCACGGGGATTTGTGCCGTATCGAACTGCCGCCGGAGCGCTGGCCGGATCTGCTGGCGCTGCGGCAGCAACTGCTGCCGCCCCTGCAAGAGCTGGGCTGGAAGCATATCACTTTCGATCTGGAGGGATTCAACAGTGGCAGCTTCGACCGCTAAAACCATCTATATCGACGCCCCCACCGGCCTGGCCGGGGACATGCTGCTGGCCGCTTTGCTGGATCTGGGCGGGGACCCGGAGGCCTTGCTGGCTGCTTTGCGCCGCCTGCCCATCGGCGATTGGCAATTGACGATAACCCCTGTTTCCCAGCAGGGACTGGCCGCGCTGGACGTGGCCATTACCTACCCCCATCAGCATCAGCACCGGCATCTGGCCGATATCGAGGAACTGATCGGCAGCGCCGGCTTCCCGGCCCGGGCGGAGGCGCTGGCCCGCAACGCCTTCCGGCTGCTGGCGGAAGCGGAAGCCGCGGCCCATGGCTGCTCCCTGCAGGAAGTGCATTTCCATGAGGTGGGGGCCGTGGATTCGATCTTGGATATTTGCGGCGTGGCCCTGCTCGCGGACATGCTGGACATCCGGGAGGTCTACTGCTCGCCCCTGCCGCTGACCAACGGCTATGTGGACTGCGAGCACGGCCGCCTGCCGGTGCCGGCCCCGGCGGTAGCCTATTTGCTGCGGGGCTTCCGGCTGGTTCCCAGCGAAATGCAGGGCGAAGCCGTGACCCCCACCGGCGCGGCGCTGCTGCAGGCCCTGGGGGCCGGAAACGGCATGCCGGACTTCCTCCTGGAAAAGGTGGGGCGGGGAGCCGGCAAACGCAAGCTGGCGACCGTCAATATGGTGCGGGTGCTGCTGGGCAGCCCCGTCGCCCTGGCAGGGCCGGACCGGGATACGGTGGAGGTCCTGTACGCCAATCTGGACGATTGCGGCGGCGAAACGCTGGCCGCCCTGTGGGAGCAGGCTTTTGCCTTGGGCGCGCTGGACATGTGCTACAGCCCGCTGCTGATGAAAAAGGGCCGCCCGGCCTGGCAATTGCAATTGATCGTGCCGGACGGCCGCTCCGGGGAGTTCGCGCCGCTGCTGTTCAGCGAAAGCACCACCCTGGGCTGCCGCGTCAGCCGGGAATGCCGTTACAAAGCGCCCCGGCGCAGCGTCACGGTGCCTACCCCTTACGGTCCGGTAGCCGTGGTCCTGAGCGGCAACACGCTGTCCCCGGAAGCGGAGAGCGTCCGCCGGGCCGCGGCGGAGCATCAGACGCCTTTTAAGCAAGTTTATAACGCCGCCCTGGCGGCGGCCCTGCAATTAACAGACATATCAACCAAGGAGCAGAGATGAAAGCATTTATTTTCGACCTGGACGGTACGCTGAACGACAGCGTCCCGCTGATTGTGAACACGGCGCTGCAAGCCTATCAGGAACTGGGCGTCGAAATCACGGAGGAGGAGATCAAAAGCTATATCGGCATACCGCTGATCGAAACCGGCGAGCATTTTTTGGGCCCCGGCCGGGGCGAGGAATATCTGGACGCCTATTTCCGCTATTACGATCCCGCGGCCTATCCGATGCGGGCCTTTCCCGGCATTGTGGAACTGCTGCGCCAGCTGCGGCGGCGCGGGGCCAGGCTGGCCGTTGCCACGGCCAAGCGCCATCAGATGGCACTGGAGACCATTGACAGCATCGGTCTGGCCGGGCTCCTGGACGCCCTGGTGGACAGCGAGGCCACGGAACGGCGCAAGCCTTTCGCCGATCCGGCGCTGAAAGCCCTGGAACTGCTGGAGGCCGAGCCGGAGCAGACGCTGTTCATCGGCGACAGCGTCCACGATATCCAATGCGCCCATCACGCGGGCATCCGGGCCTGCGCCGTCACCTGGGGCGCGGGCATCCGCCGGGAATTGGTCGCCGCGGAGCCTGAATACATGGTGGACAGCGTGGCGGAGCTCTCGGAACTGTTGCTTTCTTTGCGCTGAATCCGGCATAACAGCCGTCGCCCCGGGCATACTAGCCCGGGGTGATTTTATGGGTAAAGCGAAGCGTTGCGGCCTGCTGTTCGCAGCGGGAGCCATCGTCTATCCCTTGCTGGAGATCGCCTGGCGGGGACACAGCCACTGGACCATGTCTTTGGCCGGCGGCCTGTGCCTGCCCCTGCTCTGGCATATCCAGCGAGGCAAAAGGCGCACGCTGCGGCAGCAATGTATATTGGGATCCTGCCTGATCACCGGGGTGGAATTCCTCTTCGGCTGTGTTTTCAATAAGCTGCTGCATTGGCAGGTGTGGGATTATTCCCATCTGCCCCTCAACGTGCTGGGCCAGATCTGCCTGCCTTTCACCGCGCTGTGGTTTTTTCTCTGCATTCCTCTTTTTTCTTTGCTGAAAAAGGTCAAAGCGAGCGCTTGATGGTCTGGGTCAGGTTCAGCAGCATCCAGTTCTGGATGAAGGGCCGCATGATAGTCCAGTAGGAAGCGCCTTTCAATTGCAGTTCCTCGATCAGGCTCAGTTTCGCCATGATGCTGCGCGCATCCTCAAACCACACCACATGCTCCACGCCCTCGGGCGTAAAGTAATGGAAATAGGGGGACATGGCTTCCAGGTCAAAGCGGATGCCGGCGTTGTTCTGCGCCGCGATATCCAGGGCCTCCTGGTTGCCGATGGATTGGGCCCGGCGGCCCTCCACATAGGGCAGGGTCCAGTCATAGCCGTAATTGGGGATACCCAGTAGAATTTTGTCAGCCGGTATCTCGGTCAAAGCGTATTGCGCCACCCTGCGCACCTCTCTGATGGGGGCCACGGCCATGGGCGGGCCGTAGGAATAGCCCCACTCGTAGGTCATCAGCAGCACGGTGGCGGCGGCCTGGCCCAGGCCGTGATAATCATGGCCCTCGTAGAGCAATCCCGGCTGTTGCGCGTGATATTTGGGAGCCAGGGCGATATTAAAACCGTAGCCCGCGGCCTTCAGCAGCGGCGACAATTCTTGCGCGAAGCTGACGAAAACCTCCGCGTCTTCGGCCCTTACATATTCAAAGTCCAGGTCCAGTCCCTGGTAACCCTTTTCCTCCAGGGTGGCGAAGATCTCCCGGATCAGATGCATCCTGGACTGGGGGTTCCTTAAGGTCCTGGTGATGAGATCGCTGTCGAATTGCCCGTCGGCGGTCAGGGGAGCCAGCACCATATAGGGAAAGCTGCCCATAGAGCGGGCAATCATCACCACTTCCTCGTCGTCGGTCAGCGGCACCAAATCGCCGGCGGCGGTGAACCCGTAGGCGAATACGGACAGCATGGTCAGATAAGGCAGCGTGCCCCTGAGCAGCATCCGCTCAATGAAAGGGAAGGCGTAGCCGCCCACGGTCAGCAGCCGGCCCAGCGGTTCCCGGTAGGAGATGACCAGGACTTGGCCGGGATAAATGAGAGGCGAGCCCATCAGCTGGGGGTTGTTGCGGTAAAGCGCTTCCACACTGGTTTGGTAGGCCATGGAAATACTGTAGAGCGTTTCTCCCTGCCGCACCGTATGCTGTTCCTCCGGTACGGCGATCAGCAGCGCCTGGCCTACCACCAGCCGGTCCGGATTGCCCAGCCCGTTGATATTGGCCAGCAGCGTAGCGGTTACGCCGTATTGGCGGGCAATATTGTTCAGCGTGTCCCCGGCCTTCACTACATATATATCCATAAATAAAACCTCCCTCCTACACATCCTATGCGGGAGGGAGGCCGGCTTATGTGTTAAAGCGGAAAGACTTTCAGGCCGGGCTAAAATTCTCTTTGCCAGCGCCGCACATGGGGCAGGTCCAATCATCCGGCAGATCGATGAATTCCACGCCGTCATTCTCCTCAGGGTCGTAGACATAGCCGCACACTTCGCATACGTATTTCTGCATCAACGTAGCCTCCTTCTGTTATTTGCGGGGACCGGGCCGGAGCGGGACGGCGCGGTCCAGGACGACGGCCGCTCCCACGGTCTGCTATGTGTATTATAAATATCCGGGGCGCAACTTGCAAGGTTTTTGTTCCGCCCCGCCGCGGCATCTCAGCACAGCGTGTCCAGCAGGGCCAGGGCCTCCTCCCGGGAGGCTCCCCCTTCCACCATCTTCTTCAGCTTCACCATAGGCTGGGTATCGCCGATCAGCTCCGCGCCGGCCAGCGTATCCCCGTTAAAGAAAAATTTGGCAAAGCGGCCCGTGCTGTGGTCCTTGCAGCTGGCGCCCTCCCCGGCCTCGATATTGCCGAAGCTCCAGATCTTGGTGCCCATGGCGTTCATCAGGTAAGCCGGCTGCTCCGGCACATAGGTCTGGTCCCCGCCGGCGGCGTTGGCTCCCGCCGCCGCGCCCTGGGCCATGGAAGCGGTCCACAGGCCGATGGTGCGGCCCTGATATTCGGCGCAATCCCCGGCGGCGTACACCTCCGGCAGGGAGGTGCGCATATGGTCGTCCACGATAATGGCCCGGCCGCAGGCCAGCCCCATATTCTGGCCCAATTGGTAAACGCTTTTGATGCCGGCGGCAAATATCACCACCCCGGCCTCAAAAGAGCGGCCGTCGGCCAGCACCGCGTACTGATCGTCGATATAGTCCAGGTTGCCGTTCAAGGCCACGTTCAGGCCGGCGTTTTCCACCAGGCCCAGGAAAAACACGCTGCCTTCCTTATCCAGCTGGCGGGCAAGCAGCCGGTCGCCCCGGCCGATGACGGTGACGTCCCGGCCTTCCCGGGACAGATGCCAGGCGGCTTCCAGCCCCAGCAGGCCGTCGCCTACAATGACCGCCGGGCCGGGTATGGCCTGAATATGCTCGATATCCGCCAGAAAGCGCAGGGCGCGCGCATTGTCCCGGTCATTGCCCCGGGCTTCGGGCAGGTTTCCCTTGGCGCCGGTGGCCAGAATGAGCTTATCATAATGAAGATGGCTGCCGTCGGCAAACTTGACCTGGCGCTGCTCCGCATTGATGGAGGTGGCCCGCACCAGCAGCGCCTCGATCCGGTTATTGGCGAACCATTGCTCGTTGCGCACCGTCAGTTTGGTCACGTCGCCGCCGGAAAACAATTCGCAGATGCGGGGACGGTAATAAGGCAGCCGCCCCTCGCCGCAGCTCAGATAAATGCGGGCTTCCCCATCGATCTCCCGGGCAGCCTGGGCTGCGGACAAACCGGCGATGCCGCCGCCGATAATGATGATATTCTGTTCCGCCATATTATAGTCCTCCCCTGGAGCAGCCGCGTTGTCACAGGGATAGCTGCTGCAGGTTTTCCAGATTCTGCATCAGGGCATCCAGGTCAAAACCGTTCTGGAGCAGATCGCCGAACATGGACGCCAGCATGGTCCCTGCCACAACCAGCAGCACGATGATCAGCACGATCATAATGGCCAGCAGGATCAGCATCGCCCGGAACAGATTGCGTTTATTGGGATTGACCCTTTTGCTGAAAGCCCAGATGAACATCATCAGCAGGTAAACGACGCCGGGCAGCAGTCCCAGGATCATCTGGGCGATGGGGGGCAGCTCCACCAGGCTGGACAGAACCCCGGCTAAGGTGCTAAGTACGAGAGGGATGAAGATCAGCAACAAAAAGGTGCCCAGCCAATTGCCTACGGAAACGATGGGCGCCTGGGGGTCGGTGAAGAATTGGCGCTGATTGGGCAAAGGAGTAGCGGGCGTGAAACCCGGCTGAGGCTGAATGGGAGTCTGATACTGGCGGGCCGCGGGCGTGGGAGAATTCAGCGGCTGGTTGGGCCGGCTGGGAGCAGCCGGAGGCACCATGGTGCCGCTTTGATGCTGGCTTCCTAAAGGCGGCAACGTGGCGGAACTGGAGAGCGGCGTATCCAATTTGGTGCCGCAGGACAGACAGAAGATATTATTTTCGCCAACTTCCGCACCACAGCTTGGGCATTTCATGAGCATCATCCTTTCATCTGCTTTATTTACGCAAACCGATTTAATTTGCATATATTCTCCGCATCCTTACCAAATTCCTACAGCTCTGTAAAAATTTTACCCCGGAGCAGGGATGTTGCGGATGCGGCACGTTTTTGGCCACGGGCGTCCCGCGGCAGCGGCGGGCAAGGTCTTTGACGCGGCAAGGAAAAGATCAGCGGCAAGACGCGCAGCGCGGCGCAAGGCGGCAGGGAAGCCGGCCGCCATACTAAAAGGGACCCTCCGAGAGGGTCCCTGTTTAGTCATGGGGTTGCCGGACGATCGCTCAGTTGGGCACGTAATTGTTGCCGGTGTTGATGACGATGGTCTTGGTGCTGGCGGTATAGCCCACATAGAAGTTCATGGCGCTGCCCATATCGCGGATCATCACATAGTTGGTGCCGTCGATATTGAAGGCCATGGGATAGATGTAGTTGCTGTCCAGGATGAAGCGCTGGGTGCTGGCGGTGTATTTCTTGTAGGCGGGCAGAGCGGTCAGCTCGTCGCCGCGCTTCACATAGTTGCCGCCGGACACCATGGTGGCGGTCTGGGTGCTGTCGTTGAAGTCCACGGAGAACTTCTTGCCGGTGTTTGCCAGCAGGGCCGCCAGGTCGCGCAGCTTCACAAAGTTATTGCCGTTGATATTGTAGGCGGCCAGGCTGTAAGCGGTGCCGTTCACGGTGATGCTCTGTTTGCTCACCACGATCTTGGGGCTGGCGGGGATGCGGTACATGGACACGTAATACGTGGTGATGGTGGAACCGCTCTTGACCGTGACGGTGAAGGTGTTGAGGCCTTCCGCCAGGTTGAAGCTGCCGTAAGCGCTGCCGGTGCCGCTCTGGCTGCCCAAAGAGGCGTTGGCGGCGGAGTAGCCGTAAATGGTCACGCTGGCGTTGCTGTCGTCGGCGACGGCGCTGATGGTGGTGCTGCTGCCGCTGGTATAAGCGGTGTAGCTGAGGGTCTTAGCCGCGAAGCTGGGAGTCAGGGTGCCGCCGGAAACGCTCAGGGATTTCAGCGTGGCGCTGCCGCTGCGGCTCAGGGTCACGGTGTAGGTCTCGTACTCCTCGCAGTCCTCGGCGATCACGTAGATGGTGTACTTGAAGGAGTTGGTTTTGGTGCTGAGTCCGCTGAAGTTCCAGCTCTTGGAGCTGCTGGTATGGAACATGCCGTAGCCGTCGATGACCATGTAGGCGGAACTGTCGCTGAGCTTGGCGGTGATCTGCGCGTAGGTGTTGCTGCCGATACCGGCGGTGTAGTTCCTGGTGCCGCTGCTAAAGGAGGGGCTCAGGGCCACGGCGGAGAGGCTGCTGCTCTTGGTGCCGGCTTTCACGGACAGGGCGTTCAGGTCGGCGTCGTCGTCGGCGCTGCTTTTGCCGGTGTAGACCACGATCTCAAACTCTTCGTCGTCCACGGTGACGGTATCGATGGTCAGGGAACTGCCGGTGTGCACTTTGACCCAGTCGCCTTCCTTGTCCGTGGTGGAGGTGCCGTAGCAGACGTCGCCGTCGGCTTCGATATTGAGCCAGATCTCATCGCTGCGGTTGCTGTAAGGACGGAAGACGTAGATTTTGCCGCCGTCGCTGTCGAAGAAAGCCAGGTAATCGTCGCCGTCGCCGTCGTCCTCACTGTTGGCTTCCAGCGAATCGATCAGCAGCTCGGTGCTGGTGGAGCCGTCCGGCTTGATGGTGAGGCGGTAGTCCTCGCCGTCGTATTCGAACCACACATAGGTGGTGCCGTCCAGCTCGACTTCGTAATAGCCGCCGTCTTCTTCGGCCTCTTCCTTGCTGCCGGAAGTTTTGTAAGCGTACTCAACATCGTCCACCTTGCTGGCAGTGCCGGAGAACTTCAGGTAAACGGTGTCGTTATCCCAATCCTCGTCCACGGTCACCGATTTCTGGGCGGGGGTGCCGGGGAAGCTGACGGTTTCCGCGCCGCTGGTGCTCCGGGAATCGGAGACCTTGACCGTGAAAGCAGCGTCTTCGTCAATGTCCAGGGTCAGCTTATAGTTGGTGGCGCTGCCGTCCAGCTTGATATTGACATACATGGTCAGGGAATCGATGGGGATACGGTACACGCCGCCGTCGTCATAAACCTCCGAACCCCCGGTGCTGCTGGAGCTGGTGGTATATTTCACGGTATCGATATCCTGGCCGGCGTCGAATTCGATATAGACGTAATCCTCGTCCACTTCCAGATCCCAGTCGCTGGGAATGGTAACGGTTTTCGCAGTGTCGCCGGCAGCGAATGTGAACGGCTTGGAGGTGCCGGTGGCGCTGCTGCTCTTATACACATCGCCGCTGACGGCAATGGTGGGAGCTTTGGTCAGCTTGAAGTAATAGACCGCTGAGGTCCCGTCGCCGGGTGTGACGGTAACGCTGAAAACAGCGCCGGCGAAAGGAGTGGCGCCATCGCCGGTTAATACGATCTCATAATCCTTGGCGCTGGTGCCGGCAGGAAGAGTCAGGCCAATGGTGCCGGTAATGGCGCCGGAGACTTTGGCAACCGCCACCGGGTTGGTAGCCTTGGCGCTGAAATACTCGCCGGTCAGGGTCAGCGTGTTGGCGACAACAGCGGACTCCTCGTAATAGAGCGTGGTGGGGGCGATCTCCGTTCCCTTGGCAGGATTGGAGACGGTGGGCAGGGGGGCGGCCTGGATGGAGCTCAAGCCGGCTAATTCATAATCCCTGACGATTTTGATGGTATAAGTCACGGCCTTTGCCGGATTACGGTTTTCCGGCGTGACTGTCACGGTTTTGGTTGTCGTGGTGCCGCTCAGGCTTAAACTGAACGGGCTGGCAGGGTCGGCGATATCCTCTGCGGCTTTGGTAAAGGTTATCGCAACAGAAGGGCAGGTTGATGTTACGTGATAGGTCTTGGTGGTGCCGCTGGCTTCTTCCGTGCTTACCGTTCCGGACTCGGGAGATACCGCGGTAATCGTAAATGCACCGGGAGTAGCGCTGCCCACATAGGCGGTGATGGTGCCGGTGGCTACCTCTGTCGTTATTGTGCCCGAATCTGCGCCAGAATAAAGCTTCCAGGTTACGCTCTTAGCGCCGGTCTCACTAATTGCAGTCGATGTAGCGCTCAAGCTAATCGGATCGCCCTGCGCAATTGGGCTGGCAGGCACGCCTGAATCGCCGGTAGCGGCACCGGTCAGTACCAACTTGTAATATAAGCTTCCTGCATCTGCCGCAGCTGTGCCAGTAAAACTTACATTCAACTGACCATTGGCGGCAATCTCTACGGAAGGATTAGGAGTTGTTACAGATACACCGACATCTCCTGCCGCCAGCGCGGCGCCTGCGCAGGCAAAGACCAATGTCAATGCCAGCAGTACAATAAGTAATTTTCTCATTCTTCGATCATCCTCCTTAAAAATATTAACATTTTAATTGTTTACCGCCGGTTTTACTGCCTGGTACTGGTGGAAAGACGCGCCGGGGGCGGCTTTTGTTCCATCGGCGCAGGCGGAAAAAGAGAGCTTTTCCTAATCCATTATTTATTCCGTCCCCGCCCCCTTTTTCCTGCTAATTTCCATTTTTTATTATCCGCGGCAGCCTGCCGTTTAAGCCTTAATCCTGGGCCGGGCCGCTATCCGTGGTTTCCGCGGCGCCGCCGGATTCCACCAGCTCCTCCGGCGCGCCCAGGGAGGCCGCCTGCATGAAGGCGGTCATGGCGTCCGTCAGCTTCTCCTTGGTGCTGTCTTTGGTAAGAACTACCATGTAGCTCAGGTCCTTTTCCGCGTCGTAAGCGTCGGCCACGCCGATGGTGGTCTCCACCTCGCTCATGATATCCTCTTTGGCGGTCCAGCGCAGCTTCACCGGCACGCCGTTGATATCGACGGTTTCCTCATGCTGAAAGCCCTTGGAAAAGCCGCTCATATTTTCATACTTGCCCAGGGCGTAGCGGCCGGTATAATTCTCAGCGTCCAGGGTGAACTCGATCTGCGCCATATATCCTTCCACCATCACGCTGCGGGTGATCTGGAAACTATCCGGCAGGGCGATGGTGATATCCAACTCCTGCTCCAGTTTGGAAACTTCTTCCTCCGCTTCCGCCACCAGGGGGTCCCCTTCCACCGGCTCCGCCACCGGATTAACGAGATCCGTGGGGGAAGCGGCTTCCTCCGCCGGTTCCTCGTCCTTGTTGCAGGCGGCAAAGCAGCAGGCCAAGACCAGGCACAATAGGGCGATCAACAGTTTTTTCATTGCTCTTTCCTCCGTAAAACCCTTAGATTTAAATGCTCCCACTATCATAATTACAGAAAAAATCGCTGTTATCTTGCTTGAAAAATCTGTGAACAGCGGCTGTTCTTACCAAGTGCCGTCATAATAGGCCAGGACCCCGCCGGGGGGCAGCAGGCCTAAAATGGTGTTGAGTTCGCTTTGCTCCCGGGCGCTGCCGAACAGCATGTGCATCAGGCCGGCGGCGCTTGACTCCGGATAATAGTCATAGACGTTGCTGACGCCGGTTTGTTCCATCATCTGATCCAGCGCGTCCTGATAATCGCCGATGCCGTCGATCAGCCCGTTCTCCAATGCCTGCTTGGCGGTGTAGGGACGGCCGTCCGCCAGGGGGCGCAGCGCTTCCTTATCCATATCCCGCCCTGCGGCGACCCAGTCCAGGAAGTTCTCGTAGTATTCGTTCACGATGCTCTGATAGACGGCCACGGTTTCCCCGCTGATGGGCGTCAGGCCGTTGACGGCGTTCTTCTCGCCGCCGCTGGCCAGATTGTACGTTTTCACCCCGTAATTTTCCAGCAGGCCGGTGAGGTCGATGAGATTGCCCATGGTCACGCCGATGCTGCCGGTGATGCCGTATTGGTTGAGGATGATCCGGTCCGCCGTGGCCATGATCCAATAACCGCCGCTGGCCGCGTAGTTGTAGCCGTAAGCGTAAACGGGGCGGCCGGTGGCCTGCTGATATTCCGCCACCCGGCGGCCCAGCTCATCCGCCGCCAGCACCTGGCCGCCGGGGGAATCCACGTACAGCACCAGCCCGGCGTTCAGATCGTCCGCCATCAGGGCGTCGATGGTATCCAGCAGATACTGGTGGTCGTAGCGGTAGCCGCCGTAGCCGCCGTAGCCGGGCAGATAATCGCCGTCGTCGTATACCGTCATATCGCCCTCCACGTACAAAGCGGCCAGATAAGGCTCGGCGATCTCCGCGGCCGCTTCGGGATTGCCGAAACCGCCGTAGACCCGCCGGGGCAGCGTGGAGATCCACCAGATCAGCGCCGCCAGCACCACGAGGACGATCAGGGTGATCCACAGCCAGGCCAGGGAACGCTTCCTGGGCGGCTGGGGCGGGTATTGTTGCTGCTGGAATTGCTGATAATACTGTTCGCTGCGCATGTCCTGGTAAATTTCGGGCATCGGTGCACCTTCTTTCTTGATTTCGCTTTCAGGGCGGCGGACCGCCGCCGGGGCAGTGCAGGGTTATTTCTTCCAGATTCCCGGCGCCAGGAGGGCCAGCATGGTATAGATCTCCAGGCGTCCGGCCAGCATCAGGAAACTGCAGACCAGCTTGGCAAAGCCGTTCAGGCCGGCGAAATTGCCCACCGGGCCGGTGGCGCCCAAGCCCGGGCCCACATTGCCGATGCTGGAAGCGGCGACGGAGATAGATTCCACCCAAGGCATGCCGGTGCAGGTCAGCAACAGCGACCCTATGGAGGTCAAACCGAAATAGAGCAGCAAAAAGACCAGGACGCGGGTCAGCAGGTCCGGCGGGAGCCGCCTACCGTTATATTTAACGCTGCGTACCAGGTCCGGACGGAACAGCATGGACAGGGACACCCCCGCCCCTTTGCAGGAGATTACCCAGCGGCAGAATTTCACGCCCGAAGCGGTGCTGCCGGAACAGCCGCCCACCAACAGCAGCATAAACAATACGCCCCGGGACAAATTGGGCCATAAATCGTAATCGCTGGTAACGAAACCACCGGTGGAAATAATGCTGGACACCTGAAAAAAGGCCTGCCTGAGCGAAGTAGCAAAATCCCCGTCAAAATAGCGGTGATGCAGCAGATTGCCGGTGATCAGGGCGGTAAAGAACACCACCGCCGCCAGATAGGCCCGCAACTCCTCGTCCCGGAGCACATCCCTCACCCGTCCCCGCACCAGCAGCAGGAAAAACAGGGAAAAGTTCATGCCGGACAGCGCCAGGAAAATGCCGATCACCCATTCGATATACGGGCTGGCGTATGCGGCGACACTGGCGTTCCTGGTGGAAAATCCCCCGGTGGAGACGGTGGCCATCGTATGGTTCACCGCGTCGAAAAGGTTCATGCCTCCGGCCATCAGCAGCAGGGCGCAGGCCACGGACAGGCCCATGTATACGGCGAAGATAATCTTGGCGTTATCCTCGATACGCACGGCCAACCGCTCGGAAAAAGCGCCGCCGCTGTACTCGGCCCGATAGATGGACAGCCCCTCGCCGCTGCTATCCTTCTGGATCAAGGCCACAAACAGCAGCACGATGCCGGCGCCGCCCAGCCAGTGGGTCATGGAGCGCCAGAGCAGAATGCCGTGGGGCAGCACCTCGATATCGGTGAGAGCGGAAGAACCGGTGGTGGTGAAGCCGGACACGCTCTCGAAAAAACAACTGATAAAGTCGGGAAAGCAGCCGTAGAACTGATAGGGCAGCCCGCCGCAGACGCCCGCCATCACCCACACGGTGGTGACGAACAAATAGCTTTCCCGCTGATGCAGGGCTTCCCGCCGGTGACGCCGGCACAGCCACACCAAGGCTCCGCCCAGCAGTATGGTAACGGGTGCGGACAGAGCAAAAACCCAGGCGTCTTGCTCCTGATAGATCAGCGCGCACAACAGCGGCAAGAGCATGGTCAAGCCTAAAATCACCAAAATGTGGCCGACCAGATATAAAACCCGTCCGGAGCGCATTTATTTTTCCTCCTCGGTGAGCAGGGCCTCCACCTTGCGCAACGCCTCCGGCAGCGAAAAGACGATGGCGGTATCTCCGGGCAGTATACTGTCCGAGCCCCGGGGGATGATATGCTGGCGGCCCCTGATCAGCATGCAGATCAGGGCGGCGGCGGGAAAACCGATATCTTTCAGCGGCTGTCCGGCGGCCCTGGCCTTGTCCGGGATGCGGTATTCGGTGATCTGCCCCGCGCTGTCGTTGAAACGGGTCAGGGAGAGGATGCGGTTGCGGTTGATGAAGCGCAGGATGGCGTCGGCGGTCAGCCGGGCCGGGCAGACGACCTTGTCCATGCCCACTCTTTCCATGGCCTGGGCGTGTTCGGTGCCGCGGATCTGGATAATGATTTTGCGGGCGCCCAGGCTTTTGGCCAGCACGCCGGCGAACAGGTTCTCCTTGTCGTCTTCGGTGGCGGCCACGAAAACGTCGGCGGAGCCCACGTTTTCGTCTTCATATAAAGAGATATTGGAGCCGCCGCTGTTGATGACCACCGTATGCTTCAGGTTGGCCGTCAATTCCTCGCAGGCGTCGTAATCCGGCTCAAACACTTTCACATTGAGCCGGCGGCCGCTTTGCTCCAGCATTTCCGCCAGATAATAGCCGGAGAGATTACCGCCCAGGATCATGATATTGCGCGGCTTTTTGACGTCGATATGGAAATACTCCTCCACCTGGCGCATCTCCTCCGTGTTGGCCAGCAGCAGCACCGCGTCGCCCGGCATCAGGCAGGTGTCGCCCTTGGGGATCAGCAGGCCGCCCTCCCGCTCGATGGCCACCACGATGCAGGGCACCGGGCAATCCAGCTCCCGCAAGGGCACGCCCAGGCGGCCGCCGTCCACGGTCAGCTTCACTTCCAGCATCTGCACCTGGCCGTCGCCGAAAAAGCCCACGTAATCCGCTTCCGGAAAAGCGATCAGCTTGGCGATCTCCGCCGCGGTGACTTTTTCCGGATTGATGATCATATCCACGCCCAGGGCGTTCAGCCGGTCCGTGTCGTCGAAATCGCTGTAGCCGGGATTGCGCACCCGGGCCACGGTGCTTTTGGCGCCGGCCTTTTTGGCCACGAAGCCGGCCACCATATTCAGCTCGTCCCGCTCCGTCACGGCGATCAGCAGGTCCGCATGGGCGATATCCGCCTGGCGCAGCGTGGCCAGGCGGGCCGCGTTGCCCTGGATGGTGTTCACGTTGAAATGCTCTTCCAGGATGTCCAGGCGGTGACGGTTACGGTCGATGGCCGTCACGTCATGCCCCGCGGCGCACAAATTGGCTACCAGCGAATAGCCCACCTTTCCCGCTCCCACCACAATGCTTTTCATGCCGCCGCCTCCGGACAGAGAATTTTTCCGCGCACATCTCGCAAATATGTATTATATCAAAAAAGCACAATAAAAGCAAAGGTTATCCATGAGGAAACGGCGGGAAGTCAGTTTGTTTTCTAATTTCAGGTAAAATAATCATTGGCTATTGTCCGGATATATGTTAGAATAGCGGTGATTAGGGGGAAATAAATGTGCCGATCAAAAAAGCGGAAGGCCAAACGTTATTAACACTGGCGCGTCTTTTCATCGTATCCATCGCTTTGCTGGGCAGTTGGGGAATGCAGGGAGCTGTGGATGCGGTGTTGCATTTTGCCTTCCACTCCCACGAAATCGTCTATAGTTTCATCTATGAAGAAGAAGCGCCTTCCGTGGTGGAGGGAACGCTCTACGTGCTGTATTACGACGAGCATGACGACGCGGAGCGGGCGACCCGGCATGTCTACAAGCATTATTACGTCACCGGCGAACCGGGCGGCCTGGGGCTGAAGGACGGCGCCGGCCGGGTGGCGCTGGAAGAGCGATATGAGGATATCCTGGTGCTGCCCTCCGCCTATTTGCTGAAGGAAGGCGGCCAATGGCGCTTTTATGACCAGCGGCTCAGCCTGCTCACCGACCAGGCCTGGGACGGCGTGGAACTGGAGTTGGCCGAGGACGGCCGCATCAGCAGCGATCTGGTGAAAATAGGCCGGGACGGCCTGTTCGGCGCCGCGGATATGGCAGGCAATGTGCTGGTGGAGCCGATCTACGAGGAATTGGAGCTTTATACCTACGCCGCGGATTGGCCCATCAACCGGGTGCGCTACGAAGGCCGCTACGGCTATATCGACGGCAACGGCCGGGTGGTCATCGACCTGATCTACGATTACGCGGTGATGAGCAGCATCACCGTTTATGACGAGGCCGGGGAGCCAACCGAGGGCGAGGAAGCCGCCGGCGCCGAGGAGCCCATCGTCTATGTGATGAAAGACGGGGACTGGGGCGGCATCTATAAGAACGACGATAATTCCGCCAGCCGCGTGGACTGGAACGTGGAGCCCAGCGCCCAGGTGGTGATCGACTATATGGGCCAATCGTCGGCCGTCTAAGCTGCCAAAACAAAACACCGGCTTTAAACTGCCGGTGTTTTCATTTGCCGTGCGCCTGGCTTCGAACAGCGCCTTCCAGGCGTCTTCCCCACAGCCGGCTCAGACCAGGCTCTCCCGCGGCGCCCGGGACAAATCCGCTTACCGCTGCTTCCTTCCGGACCTGACGGGGTTCACGGCAGCCCGCCGCGCGGGACCCGATCTTCAACGCCACTTATGGGAGACTGACCCCACAAAGCCTGCCCTCGGCCAGGACTCGACCCCCCTATAGCGGATTTGGGGTTACAAGGCCCCGCTACTGCCCCGTCCAGCACGGCAAAACCGAGAACGATTTTCAAAGGAGCGGCAGAGCGCCTGTCGGCTGTTTTTCTGAAAGAATCGACAAAAAGCCGGCCGCTGTTTGATACCGAACTATTTTATCAAAAGATGGGCCGGCTGTCAAGGATTTTGCCGCTCCTGGAGTGCTTTTTCCAGCTCGCCGCAGCGCAGCTGCAGCTTGGCGATAGCATCGTTCAGGCGCAGGAATTCCTGGAACACCGGGTCCGGCAAATGTACCTGATCCAGATCGCTGGAGGGGATGCGGCCGCCTCTTTGCTTCACCGCCCGGCCGGGGATGCCGGTGACCGTGGTTTCCGGCGGGATACCCCTCAGCACCACCGCGTTGGCGCCGATCTGACAGTTGTCGCCGATGGAAAAGGGCCCCAGGATCTTGGCGCCTGCCCCGATCAGCACGTTGTTGCCGATGGTGGGGTGGCGCTTGCCGATATCTTTCCCGGTGCCGCCCAGGGTGACGCCGTGGTAAATGGTACAATTGTCGCCGATCACCGCTGTTTCGCCGACGACGATGCCCATGCCGTGATCGATGAACAGGTTTTTGCCGATGGTGGCGCCGGGGTGGATCTCAATGCCGGTAAAATGCCGGCCCAGCTGAGAGAAGAGCCGCGCCAGGAAAAACAGGCGGCGGCGATAAAAAAAGTGCGCCGGTTTATGCCAGACCAAAGCGTGGAAGCCGGCATAGAGCAAAATGACTTCCCAGACGTTCTTGGCCGCCGGGTCCTTTTGCGTAATGTTTTTGGCGTCAGACCATAAAGACATATCCTACCTCCCCACTAAGAATTATTTTTACATTATACTAGGGGAGGCAAGCTTTTGCAATAACAAATCGCAGGAAATTAAAAACGCAGAATATTTTGACTTCAGGCCCGCATCGGCAGTTTGAGCGTGAAATCCGCGCCGCCGCCGGGCGCGGCCCCGTAAATGAGCTCGCCTCCGTGCTCTTTGGCGATACAGCGGCAAATGGCCAGGCCCAGGCCGCTACCCCCCGCTTTGGTGGTATAGTGGGCTTCAAAGATGTGTTCCAGCCGGTCCGCGGGCACGCCGGGGCCGTCGTCGCGCACCGTCACGGTTTGCCAGCCGGGTTCCGCCGCCACCAGCAGGGTCACATGCCCGCCGCCGCCGCAGGCGTCCGAGGCGTTGACGATCAGATTGACCAGCACCTGGCGGATACGCTGTTCCTCGCCATAGAGCTGAGGCAGGTCAGGACAGATTCTCAGTTGCAACTCCTGGCCGCGGCTGATCAGCAGGCTGCGCAATAACTGGCAGGTTTGTTGACAAAGCTGGCCTAAAAAGAGGGGTTCACGGCAGGATTCACGAACCCGTCCCAGTTGCAGGTATTGCGTGATCAACTCGTCCATGCGGCCGATCTCCTGCCTGATCATGGACAGGCGTTCCGCGTGCTGGTCACGGCCCTGGACATGAAGCAGTCGGGCCAGTAACTGCACCTGGGCGGCAATAGCGTTCAGCGGCGATTTAAGCTCATGGGCCATAGCTACTGCCTGCTCGCCCAGCAGTCGCAACATATCCTCCCGGTATAATCCGGGTTCCAGCTTTGTCTCATCCAGCTCTTCCAGCACTAGACTCATGGCAACGCCTCCCCCTCAATTATTTAAATTATCTCTGATAATCACGGAGAGAAAACCTTTAAAAACTTCGCCGCCCGTTAATGGAACCCTGTCGTTACATTGTCATTATTTTATGACATTTATAACGAATTTTCATTTTTTTTTTGTATCGCCGGCTGCTACCAAGGGTAAGCTGGGGTTATACGCTTGTCAACCCCGCGTCTGTTTGCTTTAATCACTGAAAGCGCCCCTGATAAACCTAGTTATAAACAAAGTTATCCACGTTATCCACAAGAAAACATCCACCAAAAAAAATTATTCGGGGGATAAAGCAGTCGAAAGGTGTCATTTTGTAACAAAAGACATGCATGTTTTTTACTTTAACATGCTATTTGTATCTATTTTTCAACTCATTCCGCCTTTAGTAAAAAATTTTTCGCCCTCTCTTGACGAGGGGGCGGTCTTATTGTATGATTGAATTAATCACTTAATACAATCATACAAGGAGGTGGTACCATGCGTTGGGAATTTGATCCGGAGCGGCCCATCTATTCGCAATTAATGGAACAGGTCAGTTTGTTCATCGTCTCCGGCGTATATCCGCCGGGCAGCCGCCTGCCCTCCGTACGGGAGCTGGCCGCCGAAGCCAGGGTGAACCCCAACACCATGCAGCGGGCCTTGGCGGAGCTGGAAAATACCGGGCTGGTTTATTCCGAACGCACGGCCGGACGTTTTGTGACGGAAGACCGGGAGTTGATTGAAGGAGGCAAAAAAATGTTGGCCGAGCAGGTGATCGACGAGTTTTTCCGCCGCATGGAGCAGCTGGGCATGAGCCGCGAGGCGGCTCTGAGCCTGGCCGCGGCAACAGTAAAGGAGGAGCGGGTATGAGCGCGTACGATACCCGGACCGCGGAAGCGGCCTACACCGATATCATGCAGGAACGGACGGAACAGGAGCGCCCGCCGTTGCTGGAATGCCGGGGGCTCGGCAAAAGCTATGGCCGCCATCCGGCTCTTCGCGAGCTGAATTTCACCTTGCCCCGGGGCCGCATCGTGGGCCTGTTGGGCCCCAACGGCAGCGGCAAGACCACCCTGCTCAAACTGGCCTGCGGGCTGATCAAGCCCAGCCTGGGGCAAATCCTGATCAACGGCGAGGCGCCCGGCGTGGCCAGCAAGAAGGCGGCGGCTTATCTGCCGGAAAAGACCTATCTCAACGACTGGATGCGGGTGCGGGATATTGTGAAGCTGTTTGAGGATTTCTACGCCGATTTCCGGTCGGAGCGGGCCAGGGAGATGCTGGGCAATCTGGGCATCGGCGAGGCGGCGAGGCTGAAGACCCTTTCCAAAGGCAACCAGGAAAAGGTGCAGCTGATCATGGTGATGAGCCGGGACGCCCAGCTGTATCTGCTGGACGAACCCATCGGCGGCGTGGACCCGGCGGCCCGGGAATATATCGTCAACACCATCATCGGCAATTACAATGAAAACGCCACGGTGCTGCTGTCCACCCACATCATCACCGATATCGAAACCGTGCTGGACGAAGTGATCTTTCTCAAGGAAGGCGCGCTGGTGCTGAACAGTTCCGTGGATAAGCTGCGGGAAGAAAGCGGCAAATCCGTGGACCAGGTATTCAGGGAGGTATTCAGATGCTAGGCAAATTGATCAAATACGAATTCCGGGCCACCGCCCGCCATTACCTGCCCATTTACGGGCTGATCCTGCTGCTGACCCTGTTCGGCGGCATTACCGGCAGCAAGCTGGGCGCCGTGTCCCTGGAGGAGGGCCGGGGCTTCTGGATGGCCGTGCTGATCGCCGCTTACGGCGCGGCGGTGTTCGCCCTGATGGTGCTGACCCTGGTGATCACGGTCAACCGCTTCTATAAAAACCTGCTGGGCAGCGAGGGCTATCTGATGTTCACCCTGCCGGTGACCACGGGCCGGCAGATTTTCGGCAAGCTGCTGCCGGCCCTGGCCTGGATCATCTTGAGCTGTCTGGTGGTGCTGTTTTCCGCCCTGCTGCTCATTACCAAATCCAGCGCCGCCGACCTGTTCGGCCAGATCTTCCCCGCGATCGGCGAGGCCTGCCGCGAACTGGGCGTCGGCAACTTCCTGCTGGGGGCCGTGGAGCTCATCGCTCTGGGCCTGCTCGGCACCGCTTCGCTGCTGCTCACCATTTACCTGGCCCTGGCCATCGGCCAATTGGCCAATGAGCATAAGTTCCTCCTTTCCTTCGGCGCTTTTGTAGCCATCCAGACCCTGGGGCAGACCCTCGGCCTGGTCGTGGCCTTCGCCGGCGGCAACCACAGCCTGGCCTGGCTCTATGCCCTGATCTCAGGCCTGCCCGGCAGCGCGGCGGTTCATGTGTCCCTGCTGGGCCTCATCCTGGGCGGCTTCATTATCTGCGCCGCGCTGTATGCGCCCACCTGGTTCCTTTTGCATAAAAAACTCAACCTGGCCTGAATCCGGCCGGCCTGGCGAAACGGCTTGCGGCCCTTTTGCGCGCCGTTTTTTCATAACCGCTGCGGTAAAGGGAACGGAAGGGCCGGCTCGTGGTCGGCCCTTCCGTTTTTCGGCAAAGAATTTGCCGCCGCCCCCGGAAGGGAGCAAGGTTTTTAGCCTTGCTCCGCGAATAAATAATGCTATGACTTACACCGCCTTATACCGCCGTTACCGGCCGCAACAATTTCACGAGCTGATCGGGCAGGAGCATATCAGCCGGGTGCTGGCTGCCGCCGTGGCCCGGCAGGGCCTGGTCCACGCCTATCTGTTCACCGGCCCCCGGGGCACGGGCAAGACTTCCGCCGCCCGCATCCTGGCCCGGGCCATCAACTGCGAGCAGCCCACCGTTGCCGGGGACCCCTGCGGGGACTGCGGCGCCTGCCGCCGCGCCCGGGAGGGGGAAAGCCTGGATATCATCGAGATCGACGCCGCCTCCAACCGGGGCATCGACGAGATCCGCGATTTAAGGGAGCGGGTCAAATACGCCCCGGCCCAGGAAAAGCGCAAAGTATATATCGTCGACGAGGTGCATATGCTGACGGCAGAGGCGTTCAACGCACTGCTGAAGACTTTGGAGGAACCCCCGGCCCATGTGGTGTTCATCTTCGCCACCACGGAGCCCCATAAGGTGCCGCTGCCGGTGCTGTCCCGCTGCCAGCGTTTCGATTTCCGCCGTATCGGGGACCGGGATATCGAGCGGCATTTGCTGGAGATCGCCGCTGCCGAAAACATCCCTTTGACCGGGGAAGCGGCCCGGCTGATTTCCCGCAAGGCCGAAGGCGGCATGCGGGACGCCGTGAGCCTGCTGGACCAATGCGCCGCCGTGGGGGGGGGCCGGGTGGACGAAGCCGCGGTCACGGCCCTGCTGGGCATCGCGGACCGCTCCTTTATCGCCGGCCTGCTGAAGCTGCTGCTGGATCAGGATATCCCCGGCATGCTGCAGGCGGTGGACCAATTGGTGCGGGAAGGCAAGGATCTGCGCCAGGCCCTGGCCGATCTGCTGGAAACGGCCCGGGACGCGCTGCTGCCGGCGCTGGCGCGGCAGGCCCCTGCCGAATGGGCCGCTTATCCGCCGGCGGCCTTTCTCAATCTGCTCCAGGAACTGGCGGATCTGGACGGCAAGCTGCGCTATGCCCTTTCACCCCGCATTACGCTGGAGCTGGCGCTGATCAAAACCTGCGGTATACCGGCCCTGGAAAGCGCCCTGGCCGGAGAGTCTCCGGCTCCGCCAACCCCCCGGCTCGCCCCGGCTGCGCAACAGGCTTTGCGCCCGGAGGCCGCAAGCGAAGCGACGCCGCCGGAGAGCAAGAGCGAACCCGCGCCGTTGCCGGAACGCGGCGGCGAACCGACTCCCGAGCCCCCGGGCCAGGCCGCGGCCTTGCCGAAACGCCAAAGCAAGTCCACGCCGCCGGAACGCCAGAGCAAGCCCGAACCCCCCCCTAAAAGCCGGCCAGCCGCAGCGGTCCCTGGGGTCGCGGCGGAAAGCCCGCCGCCAGCCCCCGCCCACGGGACAGCGGATCTTCCCGCTGAAGAAGGGACGGCTTTAGGCAAAATCCGCGAGCTGTGGCCGCAAATCGTCAAAAGACTGGAGAGCAAAAACGCCGGCGTTGCGGAATTGATGAAAGACGCGCTGCCCGCCGGCCTGGAGGGGCGCCGGCTGCTGCTGGACCTGCCGCCGGACCTCGCGCTGATGCTGGACAGCGTCAACAAGCCCGGCCAATATAAAACGCTGATCGAAAACGCGGTGAACGGCGCCTGCAAAGGGGCCTTTACCATCCGGGCTTTTGCCGGAGCGCCCCGGGAGGCGGCGGAGCCGGAACAGACCCCGTTGCCGGAGGACGCGCCGCCGGAGCAGCAGAGCCTGTTCGAGCTGGCCTGAGCCGGCGGCCCCGCCGGGCGCATGATCACGATACCCATTCCAATACCAAATAAACGGAGGCATCATTATGGGCATGAATATGCAGAATCTGATGAAGCAGGCGCAAAAGATGCAGCGGGAGGTAGCCCGGGTCCAGGAGGAGCTGGCCCAGACCGAAGTCCAGGGCAGCAGCGGCGGGGGCATGGTCACGGTGATCGCTACCGGCGCGCAGGAGATCCGCGCCATCACCATCTCCCCGGACATTGTGGACCCGGAGGATGTGGAGATGCTGGAAGACCTGGTGCTGGCCGCGGTGAAGGACGCGCTGGCCAACGCCCAGGCCCTGGCTTCCGAAAAAATGGGCCGGGCCACCGGCGGCATGAATCTGCCGGGGATGTTCTAAACGATGCCCTATCAATATCCCCCCAGCCTGAACCGGCTGATCAATCAACTGACCTCCCTGCCGGGCCTGGGCGGCAAGGCTGCCCAGCGCCTGGCTTTCCATCTTCTCAAAGTGGAGCGGGAGCAGGCGCTGTCCCTGGCGCAGGCCATCCAGGAGGCCCGGGAACGCATCCACCCCTGCCCGGTCTGCGGCAATTTCACCGATCAGCGGCTCTGCCCGGTCTGCGCCGACGCCGGCCGGGACCGGACCCTGCTCTGCGTGGTGGAAAGCGTGGCCGATATCATCGCCATGGAGCGCTCCGGCAATTACCAGGGCCTCTACCATGTGCTGGGCGGCGCCATCTCCCCCATGGACGGCATCGGCCCGGACCAGCTCCGCATCGCCGGGCTGCTCAGCCGGGTGGCGGAGGGGCAGGTCCGGGAGATCATCATGGCTACCAACCCCAACCCGGAAGGCGAAGCCACCGCGGAATTCCTGGCCCGCAAACTGAAAAGGCCCGGGCTCTCCATCACCCGGCTGGCCCACGGCATGCCGGTGGGCGGCTCGCTGGCCTTTGTGGACGAGGCCACGCTGGAGCTGGCCATGGCCGGCCGTAAGGAACTGTAAAAGGTCAAGATAATAAAAATATCAAACCGTTCCTCTTTTGTAAAAGAGGAACCGAGAAAACTTTAATCTTATTCAAAGCCGGTATTAGAGGAATAATTACATTCTCTTTTTGCCTTTAAATGAAAAGGCGCTGTCCTTCCTCATTATGGCTTTGCCTCTGTTTAAAGTTCTTTTGTTTCTTTTTTTCAAGAAAAGAAAGGTTTTAAAACAAAATCCCTAAATTTATGAGCGCATAGGCAGGGCTTCGGCTCTGTCTTTTATTTTGACAGTAATATCCCGGCGGATAAGCCCATATGATAAAGCAAACGACATCGCATGGGGTGACGACAATGACTGTATGGCATTATCTGTTGATTTTAGGAGTGGGCCTGGCCCTGGTGTTCGCGGCCTGTCTGGCGCCGGAGCGCTTTTTCCGCATCTTGGGCAAGATCGCGGTAAACGCCCTGGCCGGAGTGGCGCTGCTGCTGCTGATCAACGCCTTTTCCGGCTGGACCAATCTGACCCTGCCCCTAAACGGGCTCACCCTGGCGGTCAGCGGCCTGCTGGGCGCGCCGGGCATGGCGGCCATGGCCGTGATCGCCGCAGTATAGCCGGGGGCGGGGCGGCTATCCCCGGCCGGAGGCGGGCTATACGCCGCCGGCCAGGGCATGAACGGGTTTAAACATAAACCATCCGCGGCCATACGTAAAGGGCCGGCGCGCGCCGGCCCTTCGTTTGCGGTTTTCAAAACTTTATTACCGGCGGCGGGCCCAGGCCCGCCGTCTGGATTTACTCCACGGCGTAATTATCAAAATAGCCCTGGATAAAAATGATGGGCGTGCCTTTGTCGCCGCTGCCGGACACCAGATCGCATAAGGAGCCGATCAGGTCCGTAAGCCGGCGGGGGGTGGTGCCCTGGGTGTCCATGCAGCCTTTCAGATCGGCGTCCTTGCAGCGGATGGCCTCCCGGATGGCCCGGCCCAATTCCTCCCCTTTCAAACCGGCGAATTGATTGTCCGCCAGGTATTTCAGCTTCAGCTCATTGGGCTGGCCGGCCAGCCCCGGCGTAAATCCGGGAGAGACCACCGGGTCCGCCAGCTCCCAGATCCGGCCCACCGGGTCCTTGAAGGCCCCGTCTCCGTACACCATGGCCTCAATCAGTTTGCCGGTCTTTTCATAAACCAGGGATTGCATGCGGGCGGCCAGTTTGTCGCAGTCCCGGGGAAACAGCTTCAGCGTGGTTTCCGATGCTTTGTTGGAGCCCAGCAGGCCGTACTGGCTGTTATAGCCGCTGCCGGCCACCGGCGCGTTCATCATGTCGTCCAGGCCGTATACCGTGGCGGCTCCGGCCTCCCGGAGCAGGCGCTTGGTGCGGAAGCGGCTGTGTATGTCCGCGGTCAGCACCTGGGAAGTATGGTCCAGGATGCGGCGGCAGTCGTTGGCGAAGAGAATCGTGATTTCCGCGCCGGCCGCTTCGGCGACCTCCCGGTAATAGGCCACATAATCCACGCCGGTGAAGCAATGCCGCTGTTCGCCGAACAGCTCCCGGTAGCGGGCTTCGCTGAGGATGTCGGTACAGGGGTTCAGGCCCGCCGCGTCCATCCGGTCCGGGCTGAACAGCGGATTGCCCATCTCGTCCCCGGGATAGCTGAGCTGGAGTATCACCCGGCGCGCGCCCTGGCAGATGCCGGAAAAAGCCACGGCGAAACGGTTGCGGGACAGGATGGGGAAGACCACGCCGATTTCCCCCGCCGGGTATTTGGCGGCAATATCCTCGGCAATGGCGTCCACACTCACATAATTGGCCTGGGCCCGGGCCACCACGGATTCGGTGACGGCTAAAATGTCCCGGTCCCGCAGCGCCAAATGTTCCTGCTCCACCGCGTGGAGCAGCGTGTCCACCGCTAAAGCGGCCACGTCGTCCCCTTCGCGGATGATGGGGGCTCTGAGGCCCCGGGCCGTGGTGCCGATGATTCTGGACATGGGTTTACCTCCCGGATGCATTGATATAGTCAACCACCGCTTGCAGGTGGGGGTTTTGGGACGGGTCGTAGGAGAAATAATCGGCGCTGGTGATGTCCTCCGGGTCCTCCACCAGGAGATCCGGGGCCAGGCCCACGCCGTGCAGGTCATAGCCGCTGGGCGTGTAATAGCGGCTGCGGGTATAGCGCAGTCCGGCGCCGGAATCCAGCTGCCCCAGGCTCTGGGTGATGCCCTTGCCGTAGCTCTGGACGCCCACCAGGACGGCGCCGGCATTGTCCCTGAGCGCCCCGGCCAGCACCTCGGAAGCCGAGGCAGACCAGCCGTTTAAGAGCACGAACAGCTGCAAACCGTGGAGCTGGCCGCTGACCGCCGTATAATTCTTCATGCCCTGGCTGGTCTTTTCCGAAACGATGACCTGGCCGGGCAGGATGAAACAATTGGCGATATTGATGGCCGCGTAAAAGCTGCCCCCGCCGTTGCTGCGCAAATCAATGATTAGATTTGCGATCTCGCCCCCGTCCCTTAGCTCGTTATAGAGGGCCACGAAATCGTCGGCCGTTCGCTCGTTGAAATCGTACAGGCAGATATAGGCGGTAGCCGGCGCTTCCTCAATGCGCTCGCCGGCCACGGATTCGGAGTGGATCATCTCCCGCACCAGGGTCACGTCATAGGTTTCCCCGCCGTTTTCCCGCCTGAGGGTCAGGGTGACCGACGTGCCCGATTCGCCCCGGATCCGCAGGGCCGCGAGTGCGCTGTCCAGGCCCTCGATGCTCTGGCCGTCCACGGCCAGGATCACGTCGCCGGGCCGGATGGTGCCGTCCCGGGCGGCCGGGGTATCGTTGATCAGGCTGTATACCACCACTTCTCCCTGGTCGTTATCGATCATGGAGATGCCCACGCCGCCGAATTCGCCCTGATAATCGTCGAACATCAGCCGGTATTCCTCCGGGGTGAAATAATAGGCGTAGTCATCCCGCAGGTTTTCGATATGCTCCGCCAGCACGGTCCCGGCCTTTTCCAGGTCGGCCGTCACATTATAGCCGGCCCTTTGGCCGGCCAGGGCCGTCCCGGGGCACAACAGCAGCGCCAAAACGAGCGTCAGCGCAAAACACCTTTTCATGGCCGCTCCTCTCACGGGTTCAGATAATTATAGGGATCCACCGGGTCGCCGTTGACCCGCACCTCGAAATGGAGGTGATTGCCGGTGCTGTCGCCGGTGGTGCCCACATAGCCGATGACGTCGCCCTGCACCACATAATCGCCGACGGAGAATTCGCCGAAAGCGCTCTGATGGCCGTAGAGGGTGACGATGCTGTTGCCGTGGTCGATGATCACCGCATTGCCGTAGCCGCCCTGCCAGCCCTTGAACAGGATCTCCCCCTCCGCCGCCGCGTAAATGGGCGTGCCGCCGTCGGCGGCGATATCCAGCCCGGCATGGAAACGGGTGGAGCCGTAAATGGGATGGGTGCGGTAGCCGAATTCGCTGGTCACATACGTATAATTGGAGGGCAGGGGCCAGGCCAGCACACCGCCGAACGTCAGCATGCTGTTGGCATTGGCCAGCAAGGTGCGGATCTCATCGCCGATGCTTTCCTGCATGGCCTCGATCTCGGATTCCTGGGCTTCCCATTGGGCGAGGGTGATATTGGCCGCTTCCAGGGACGCGTAATAATCGTTCTGCTTCACCAGCAGGTCCCGCTTCTGGTCCTCCTGATCGTGCCGCAAAGTCACCAGCGCGTTCCGGGCCGTTTCCAGGCTGGCTTTATGCTCCTCAATAATGGCCCGCTCTTCCTCAATCTGGGACAGCAGCGCCTGGTCCTGGGCCATGATGCGCTGGGTCATGTCGTAGACCACCAGGAAATCCTCGAAGCTGTCCGTTTCGAAGATCACGTCCAGCACGCTGACCTCCCCGTATTTATACAGGTTCACCACCCGCTGCTCCAATAAGGCCTGGCGCTCCGCCAGCCGGGCTTCCGCGTCAACGATCTGCTGTTCCGCGTCTGCGATCTGCACTTCCGCCTCGTCGATGGCCTGCTGGGAAATATCGATCTGCTGCTGGATGTTCGTCATCTGGGTTTCCAGATAGGAGATCTGCACCAGATAATAGTCCACCAGGCCCTTTTGGTCTTCCATCTGGTCCCGCAGCTGCTCCAGCTCAATAGCCTTCTGCCTGAGCTGCTCCCGGTATTCCTCCAGCTTATTGTTGTTTTCTTCCGCCTGCTGCCGCGCCTGGTCCAGCGAGGAAGCCCGCGCCGGCAGCCGTCCGGCCGCGCCGGCCAGGCCGATTGCCAGCGCCGCTATCAGTATGAATATGTAGATGCGTTTTTTATGCATAGCGTCACCTCGAAATGTCCGTCCGGGTTTAGACGTCCAGAAAGCGGGTCAGCGGGATGGAGCTGCCGACGGCCCCCAGGGTCAGGCCGGAAGCCAGGGTAAAGGAGGCGGCGGGCCGCCAGATCTCCGCCAGGGTCAGCACCTTGACAAAGGGCAGGCTGGCTGAGATATAGTCCGCCGCGCCGCTGTAGAGGGTCAGCACCAGCGTCAGGGCGATGGCCGCGCCGGCCAGGCCCAGCAGCAGCCCTTCCAAAAAGAAGGGCCAGCGGATGAAGGAATTGGTGGCGCCCACCCATTTCATGATCATGATCTCTTTTTTGCGGGTCTGGATGGTGAGCCGGGTAGCCATGGCGATCAGCGTCACGCCGGCCACGGCCAGCAGGCCCATGATGGCCAGGCCCAGCTTGCGCAGGGTATCGGTCAGGGCGAACAGCTTTTCCACCGTGTCCGCGCCGTATTTGACCTCCGCCACGCCCTTGACCTCCGCGGCCGCCGCGGCAATGCCGGCCACGTCGTCGGTGCTCCGGGCGGTGATGGAGAAAAGGTCCGGCAGGGGGTTGACGCCGCCCAAGGTCTCCACCAGGTCCTCGGCATGATAGCGCTTTTGTAGATCCAGGATGCCCTCTTCTTTGGAGACGAATTCCACGGCCGCCACGCCGTCTATCCATTCCAGCTGCTGCCTGATCTCATCCCGCTGGCCGGAGGCGACGCTGTAATCCAGATAGGCCACCACCCGCACGTTATCCTCCACCTCCACGGCGTTGGCGTCGATATTTTTCAGCAGCAGCCAGAACAAGCTGGCCAGGAACAGGGCGATGGTGATGGTCAGCACTGCGGCGAACGTCATCCAGCCGTTATTGCGCATGGATTTGCAGCATTGGGGACCGATATACCGGAAGCTGCTTAATTTCACAGGTTCCACCCCCCCACGGCGTCGCTGATCAGCCGCCCGTTGGACAGCGCCAGCACCCTTTTGTTCAGCTTGTCCACGATGATCTTGTCATGGGTGGCCATGATAATGGTGGTACCCTCGCTGTTGATATCCAAAAACAGCTTGATCAGCTCTTCGGAGGTGCGGGGGTCCAGGTCGCCGGTGGGCTCGTCGGCAAAGAGGATCAGCGGATTGTTGATGATGGCCCGGGCCACCGCCACCCGCTGCTGCTCGCCGCCGGACAGATGCATGACGTTATCCTGCTCCCGCCCGGCCAGGCCCACCCGTTCCAGCACCGCCGGGACCCGCCGCTTAATCTCGCTCCAGGACCGCTCAACCGCTTTTAAGGCAAAGCTCACATTGTCGAAGACCGTGCCTTTCTCCATCAGCCGGAAATCCTGGAACACCACGCCGGTATTGCGGCGCAGCCGGACGATTTCCGGCGTGGAAAGCCGGAGCACGCTGCGGCCGCCGATCAGGATCTGCCCGGCCGTGGGCATCTCCTCCCGGAACAGCAGCCGGATCAGCGTGGATTTGCCCGCGCCGGAAGCGCCGGTCAAAAAGACGAATTCGCCGTAATCCACGGACAGATTGATATCGGACAGGGCGATGATGCCGTTCTTGTAGACCTTACCTATATTGATGGTCTGGATAAGCATGATTACCTCCCGATCCCTGTTTAAGCGCTAATTTTCGCCAAATGTCATATTTCCACGCTTACACCACATATCCTGCATTTACACAAAAAATTCACAACATCTTGTAGAGAGCGGGCGGATACCGCCATGCCTGGGGCGGGGAAGGATTTTGACTCTCCCCGCGGAATATAATTAACGGGTATATAAATACGTTCGTCCGGACCACAATACTATACAAGAGGTGAGGCTTATGTTAGTGAACTATAAGTCCAGAAATCTGGAAATCAGCGACGCGCTCAAGGAATACACGGAAAAGCGCCTGTCCAAATTCGATAAATTGATCGGCGCCCAGGAGGCCATGGTCACGATGCGCTGCGTGAAAGACCGGCAGCGCCTGGAGGTCACCATCCCCTATAACGGCGTGCTGATCCGCGGCGAAGAAGAAGGCTACGATATGTATACCTGCATCGACAATGTGACGGAAAAGCTGGAAAGCCAGATCCACAAATACCGCACCCGCCTGATCAAACGGGGCCGGGGCGCCAAGGACGCCCTGGCGGATACGCCGGAGCTGCATTGGCAGGAAGACGACCAGCCGGTGAAGATCAAGACCTTCACTACCAAGCCCATGTCCGTGGAAGAAGCCATCATGCAGATGAACCTGCTGGGCCACAGCTTCTTCGTTTTCATCAATACCGAGGGCAATGTGGTCAATGTGCTGTACCGCCGCAAGGACGGCGAATACGGCCTGCTGACGCCGGAGATATAGAACGCAATGCCAGAAGCCGAGAGCAGGAGCCGCCGGGACCGGCGGCTCCTTTTTGTTTTTATCGTCAAAACCGTTCTTCTTTTACAAAAGAAGAACCAAAAAACTTTAAATTTTAGTGAATTGTAGCTTTGAATATGTCAAAAGTTCTTTTGGTCCTTGTCCTTCCGAGCTAGCGTCGGGATCTTTGATCGCGTGCTATCGCTACGTGCCTCAGTTGCGATTTTTCCGCAGGAAAAAGCCGGGGCTATTGCTCCGCCAGCTTGCGGTAGGCTTCGTAGCGCGCCTTGGCCTGGCGTTCCGCCTCGGCGAACAGGCGCCGGGCATGGTCCGGGAACGTGATGTCCAGGGCGGCGTAACGGGTTTCGCCCCGCAGGAATTCCTGGAAATCCAAGCGCGGCTCAGGGCTGTCCAGGCTGAATGGATGCTCCGGCAGGGCCGGGTTGTAGCGGAACAGCGTCCAGTAGCCGGCCTGCACCGCTTTTTTCATTTCCTCCTGCACCCGGTTCATACCGGCCCTGATGCCATGGGCTATGCAGGGGGTATAGGCCACGATCATTGCCGGACCCGGATAGGCTTCCGCTTCCGCCAGAGCCTTGACCAGCTGGTTCATATCCGCGCCCATGGCCACGGAGGCTACGTAGCAATGGGGGTAGCCCATCATCAGGCGGGCCAGGTCCTTTTTGGGGCTTTGCTTGCCCGCGGCCTGGAACTGGGCGGTGGCGCCCAAAGGCGTGGCCTTGGAGCTTTGGCCGCCGGTATTGGAATAAACCTCCGTATCCACCACGAACACGTTCACGTCCTCGCCGCTGGCGATCACATGGTCCAGACCGCCGTAGCCGATATCATAAGCCCAGCCGTCGCCGCCAAACATCCAGATCGTCTTTTTGGCCAGCTGATCGCAATGGCACAGCAAGTCGTCCCGGCACTGGGCGGCCCGGCACTGCAGCTCCGCTTTTTCCAGGGCGGCGGTCAGCGCTTGGCTGGCCGGGCCGGAAGCAGTCAGGTCATGATAGGTGTCAAGCCAGCGGTCGATGGGTGCGGAGAGACGCGGCTCCAGCCCGCGCAATTCCTCCGCCACAGCCTGGAGGCGGCGGCGCTGCTGCTTTACCGCCAGGGCCATGCCCAGGGAAAATTCCGCGTTGTTCTCGAAGAGGCTGTTGGACCAGGCGGGCCCGCAGCCCTGCTGATTGACGGTATAGGGAATGCTGGGCATGGGGCCGCCCCAGGCCTGGGAGCAGCCGGTGGCGTTGGCCCAGTAGATCTTATCGCCGAACAGCTGGGTCAGCAGCTTGGCGTAAGGGGTCTCGCCGCAGCCGGCGCAGGCGCCGGAGAATTCCAGCAGCGGCCGGCGGAACTGGCTGCCCTTCACCGTGCAGGGATCGAAGGCCCCCTCCTTGTCGCTGAGGGCCAGGCCGTATTCCCACCAGGCCCGGTCAGAGGGCGCTTCCCGGGCCGGCCGCATGGCCAGGGCCGCCGCCGGGCAGACGGAGGCGCAGTTGCCGCAGCCGGTGCAGTCCGGCTTGCTCACCTGCAGGCTGTACCGGTATTCCAGATAAGCGTGGCCTTTGCCCTGGGCCAGGGCAAAGCCTTGCGGAGCCAGGGCCGCTTCCTGGTCATCGAGCAAATAGGGGCGCAGCACCGCGTGGGGGCAGACATAGGCGCAGCGGTTGCACTGGATGCAGCGCTCCGGGTCCCAGACCGGGATCTCCGCGCCCACCCCCCGCTTCTCAAAAGCGGTGGCGCCCAGGGGCATGGTGCCGTCGGCATAGCCCAGGAAAGCGGATACCGGCAGTTCGTCCCCTTTCTGGGCGTTGAGGGGCTCCAGGATGTTCTTAATGAAAGGGGGCCGCTCCGTCAAGGGCGGCGCCGGCTCATCCTCCGCCTCCGCCCAGGAAGCCGGGGCTTCCACCCGGATCAGCCCGTCGATGCCCCGGTCGATGGCGGCGCAGTTCCTGGCCACCACTTCCGGGCCTTTTTTGAGAAAGCTCTTCTCCACCGCCTCTTTCATGTATGCCGCCGCCTGCTCCGCGGGGATGATCTCCGCCAGGGCGAAGAAAGCGGCCTGCAGCGCTATGCTGGCGTGATTGCCCAGGCCCAGCGCTTTTGCGATGCGGTTTGCGTCGATGATGTAGAATCTGATTCGGTTTTGCGCGATGTAGCGCCTGACCTTGGCCGGCAGCGTTTCCTCCAGCCGCTCCGGAGGCCAGTCGCAATTGAGCAGGAACACGCCCCCCGGCTTCAGTTCCTCGATGATATCATACTGATAGAGGTAATTCTGGTTGTGGCAGGCCACGAAATCGGCCCGCTTCACCAGATAGGTGGAAAGGATGGGCGTTTTGCCGAAGCGCAGATGGGATTTGGTGACGCCGTAGCTCTTTTTGGTGTCGTACTCAAAATAGGCCTGGCAGTAGAGGGGCGTGTTCTCGCCGATGATCTTGATGGAATTCTTGTTGGCCCCCACGGTGCCGTCGGAGCCCAGGCCCCAGAATTTGCAGCTCATGGTGCCGGGATGCTCCACCCGGAACGCCGCGGGCGGCAGGGAAAGATTGGTCACGTCGTCCGTGATGCCGATGGTAAAATCCGTGCGGGGCGTTTCCTGCTCCAGATTGTCAAACACCGCCTTGATCTGGGCCGGGTCCGTATCTTTGGAGCTTAAGCCGTAGCGGCCGCCCACGATCAGCGGGGAATCAACGTCGTTGACAAAAGCGGTGCAGACGTCCTGATAGAGCGGCTCCCCGGCCGATCCCATTTCCTTGCACCGGTCCAGGACGGCGATGCGCTTCACCGTGCGGGGCAGGGCTTCCACGAAGCGCCGGGCGGAGAAAGGCCGGTACAGATGCACCTGCACATAGCCCACTTTTTCCCCGGCGGCGTGCAGGGAGGCCACGGTCTCCCGGACCGCCCCGGACACGGAGCCCATGGCCACGATCACCCGCTCCGCGTCTTTGGCCCCGTAATAGTTGAACAGATGATAATCCCGGCCGGTCAGGGCGGAGATGTTCGCCAGCCAGCTTTCCACCAGCTCCGGCAACTGGTCGTAATCCCGGTTGTTGGCCTCCCGGAACTGGAAATAGACGTCCGGATTCTGCACGGTATTGCGCAGCGTGGGATGCTCCGGGTTCAGCGCGGCAGCCCGGAATCGCTCCACCGCCTCCCAATTCAGCAGCCTCCCGAATGCTTCGTAAGGGATGGCCCGGATCTTCTGTATCTCATGGCTGGTGCGGAAGCCGTCGAAGAAATGCAGGAAGGGCACGCGGCTGTCGATGGCGGCCAGATGGGCGACCCCGGCCAAATCCATCGCTTCCTGCACCGAGCCGGAGCTGAGCATGGCCCAGCCGCATTGGCGGCAGTTCATCACGTCGCTGTGGTCGCCGAAGATGGACATGGCGTGGGTGCCCACGGTGCGGGAAGCCACGTGCAGCACAGCCGGCTGGCGGGTGCCGCTGATGCGGTGCATGACCGGGATCATGAGCAGCAGCCCCTGGGAGCTGGTGAAAGAGGCGGCCAAAGCCCCGGCTTCCAACGCGCCGTGCACCGCGCCGATGGCCCCGGCTTCCGACTGCATCTCCACCAGGGTCACGGTCTGGCCGAACAGGTTTTGCCGCCCCTCGGCCGACCATTCGTCCGTTTTTTCCGCCATGGGCGAGCTGGGGGTGATGGGATAGATGGCGGCGATATCCGTGAAAGCGTAGGCCGCATAAGCCGCGGCCTCGTTGCCGTCCACCACCATCAAGCGCTGATCTGTGTTCATGGCTTTATCAAACTCCTAAACGCTAAAATATCAAACCGTTAAGAATCGAAAACCGTTCTTTTTTGGCCCAGCCGGCTTTTCCCTGCGGAAAAATCGCAGCTGCGGCACCTAGCTATGGCGCGCGCGATCCGCCTCGCTGGTTTTTCCCTCCGGGAAAATCACAGCTGATGCATTAGGCTATCGCGCGACGTTCCGCCGGCGCTAGCCGTCAAGATCGCGGCTCCAGCTCTTTCGCTTCCTTTGTCCCACGCCAGGGCTTAAACCAGCTTATCTATTTATTGTGCCTTTAATAGGAACTAAAGTCAATGGCAAAAGCGCATTTTCCCCTGGAAAATTCTTTTTTATGACAAAACCCCGGCGCAAGGCCGGGGTCGATCAGCGGCAGGGTTTTAAAAGCGCAACGACATCCTGCTTTTCCTTATAAAAAATTTATGGGGAAAAGGGAAATATCGTGGTCTCTCAGTACAATTCCGGCCGGCGCATCTTCAGCCAGGGCAGGGACTCCTTATGCTGCGCCGGCAGCTGCCGGTCCAGCTCCAGGCACAGATAGCCCTCCCCCTCGGGGCAGCGGCCCAGCAGCTCGCCGCCGGGGCCGTAGATCTGGGACAGGCCGCAGAAAGACGCGTCCCCCCGGCTGCCCCATAAATTGGCCGCCGCCAGATAGCAGCTGTTTTCCCAGGCCCGCATGCGGCAGCAGAGATTCCACAGCTCGCCGAAAGCGCCGGACCAGGCGCTGACCACGGCCAGCAGGTCAAGATCCCCGCCAGCGCAGAGCTTGCGGGATAATTCGGGAAAGCCCAGGTCGGCGCAGATCATCAGCCCCAGCTTCCAGCCGTCGATCTCCAAGACCGCGGGCGCGTTTCCGGCCTGGAAGTGGGCTGTTTCCTCACCCCACAGATGTATTTTGCGATATTCCGTGAGCAGGCGCCCTTCAGCGTCCCAGCAGCAGGAGCTGTCGTACCGTTGCCCGTCCCGGCTGCGGGCCAGGCCGGCCAGGACCCGCACCTGCAGCCGCGCCGCGAGATTGGACCAGAATTCGGCCAGCCCCTCGTCCCGCAGCCCCAGATCATAGCCCTCGGCCGCCAGCTCCGGGAACAGGATCAGCTCCGGGGCGCTCTCCCGGCAGAGGCGCTCCGCCAGGCCGGCGATGCGCTCCAGCCGCGGCGTAGCGCCGCAATCCACCTGCGCCACCGCCACCCGTAATGTCTCAGCCACAGTATCACCTCGTATGGATGATGATTTCCTACCTAAAACCGTCCTTCTTTTGGCCCAGCCGGCTTTTTCCTGCGGAAAAATCGCGGCTGATGCACGTAGCTATAACGCGCGATCAAAGATCGCGGCGCTAGCTCGGTAAAAAAAGACCAGGAAAACTTTAAACTTGATGATATGTAACTTTCAATATGTTTCAAGTTCTTTTGTTTCTTTTCTTGCAAGAAAAGAAAGGTTTTAAAAAGAGGAACCGCCCGGCCCGCGCTGCTGCCGGCGCGGGTCGGGCGGCCAAGGGGGTTTATGCTTTCCAGAGGCCGGGCACGCCGTAGACCTGCTCCAGGCCCCAGTCCTTGATCTCGGAGAGGCGGGGGCTTTCGTAAACGCCGGCCTTGCTGAAGTACCAGCCGGTTTTGGCTTTCAGGTCCGCCAGGAATTCCGCGTATTTGAAAGGCGCGATGATGGCGTCCAGCACCGGCACCTGGAATTCCTCCTGCAATTGCCGGTAAAAACCGAATTGCATGGTGCAGCCGAGGATGATCACCTCGGCCCGGTCCTCTTGGACGGCCAGGCGCACCTGCTCGCGCATGATGTTTTCGGTCGCGCTTTCGTCGGCGTGGAAATCCTCCACGCCCAGGCCCATGCTGCGGAAGCTGGCCAGGCGGCTTTCCAGGCCCAGCTTCACCACGTTCTCATGCATTTCCGGTATCCATTTGTCCCGGCCCACCAGGATGGAGAACTTGTGCCCCAGGATGGCGGCCAGGCTCATGCAGGCTTCGGCCGGAGCGGTGACGATCATTTTCTCGCAGATCTCCCGGGCCGGGCGGATAAAGGGGTCGTAGAAGCAGCCGATCACCGCGGCGTCGTAGCCGTCGTTTTCCGCCTGCTTCACCCGGTGCAGCAGCTCGTCGGCCAGCAGGGCCTCGTAATAATGATACTCCAGATGATGCTGGGTGCCGCGGGTCAGGCTGACCACATCCACCGTGGTGTCCTCGTCCTTATGCCCGTTCAGATAGTCCAGGACCGAGGAGTCTCCCTCCCAGCGGATGGGGTTGATGAACAGGATGCGTTTCTGCGCCATGGGAATCCTCCTTTATTTTATTCACAGCTCAGGCGTCGGTAGCCAGGGCGGAAGGCGCGTCTGCGTAGAGATGGCAGCGCACGATATGATGGGGTTCGGGCAGCGTCATCAGCGGATCGTCTTTCATGCACACCTCCATGCACTGGGGGCAGCGCATATGGAAGCTGCAGCCCGGCGGGATATCCACCGGCGAGGGTATCTCCCCCTTCACCTCCACCTTGTTGGGCTTCAGGGCCTCCTCTTCCTCCGAGACCACCGGGATGGCGGAGAGCAGCATCTGGGTATAGGGATGCAGCGGCTTGGTGAAAAACTCGTCCGCCTTGGTGATCTCCGCCACTTTGCCCAGGTAGAGGATGGCCACCCGGGTGGCGATATTGCGCATCAGCGACAAATCGTGGGTGATGAACAGATAGGTGAGGTCCTTTTCCTTCTGCAGCTTGATCAGCATGTTGATGATCTTGGCCTGGATGGAGACGTCCAGGGCGGAGGTGGGCTCGTCCAGGATGATGAAGCTGGGTTCCGTGGCCAGGGCTTTGGCAATGGCCACCATCTGCCGCTCGCCGCCTCCCATGGAAGTGGGGCTTTTATACATATAGTGGCTGGGCAACTCCACCATTTCCAGCAACTCCCGGACCCGTTTTTCCCGCTCCTCCTTGCCGGCCGAGAGATGATGCACCTTTAAGGGCAGCTCCAGTATTTCCTTGACCGTCTGCTGACTGTTCAGGGAAGAGCCGGGGTCCTGGAACACGATCTGGATATCCTTTTTGTAAGCGAAATCCCGCTCCTTTTTGGCGTAGAGATCCTGGCCTTTGTAGAGAATACGGCCTTCCGTGGGCTTGTACATGCCGATGATGGTGTAGGCGATGGTGCTTTTGCCGGAGCCGGATTCGCCCACCAGGCCTAAAATCTCGCCTTTGGCAATATCCAGGGTCACGTTGTCGACAGCTTTGACAAAGCGCTCGACGCCGTCCTTTTTCCCGATCTTGAAATAAGTTTTGAGATCCTTGATCTGCATAATGGGTTCGGTCATCACCGGGCCTCCTTCCTATATATTGAAGCAGGCCACGTTATGGCCGCCGCCCACGTCGATCAAAGCGGGTTTTTCCTCATGGCAACGTTGGCTGGCCCGGGGGCAGCGGGGGCAGAAACGGCAGCCCTGGGGCGGGTTTAGATAATTGGGGATGCTGCCGTAAATGCCGGCGGTGATGCCGCCGCCGGAGAGGCGGGGCACGGCTTCCATCAGCCCCAGGGTATAGGGATGCAGGGGATTCCGGAACACTTCCCTGGTCGGGGCGCTTTCCACCACCGTGCCGGCGTACATCACGTTGATGCTGTCGGTCAGTTCCCGGGCCACGCCCAGGGAATGGGTGATCATGATCAGGGACATGCCCCGTTTTTCCACCAGGCCGTTCAGGATCTTATGCACCTGGTCCTGAATGGTCACATCCAGGGCCGTGCCCGGCTCGTCGGCGATCATCAGATCCCGCTGGGTGACGATGGCCATGGCGATGCAGATGCGCTGCTTCATGCCGCCGGACAGCTGATTGGGGTAGAAATCGAAAATGCGCTCCGCGTCCGGGATGAACACTTCCCGGATGGCCTGCAGAGCCATTTCCTTATGCTCGGGCTTGCTCTTGCCCTGGCCGGCCTCGGCGAAACGGATCACGTCCATCATCTGCTGGCCCACGGTGAACACCGGGTTTAAGGCCGCGGAAGGCTCCTGATAGATCATGGACACGCCGGCGGTGCGCACATGGTTCAGCTCCCTGCTGTTCATGGTCAGCACGTCTTTGCCTTTGAAGAGGATCTGGCCCTCCGGCACCACGAACTGGCCTTCCGGCAGGATGCCCAGCACCGTTTTCATGGTGGTGGTTTTGCCGCAGCCGGCTTCGCCCACCACGCCCACCTTCTCGCCGTTCTTCACGGTGAGGTTCACGCCGTCCAGCACCTTGGAATAGCCCTTGTACACCTTATACCACAGCTTCAGGTTCCGGATATCCAGGATCTTGTCCGCGTCCGCGGGCATTGACGGAACCGGCGCCAGGCCGGCCGCTTCTACGGGTACAGCGATATTCATCAGCTGATCAGTCATATTTGCTGTCCCCCTTTGAGAGCATATCCCGGATGCCGTCGCCCAGGAAATTGAAGCCCAGAATAATAATGATGATGGCTAAAGCCGGGAAAATGGTCATCCACCACATATCCGGCATGTAGCGGGCGCCGTCGGAAATCATCTGGCCCAGGGAAGGGGTGGGCGGCTGCGCGCCCAGGCCCACATAGGAGAGGGCCGCGTCGATCATGATCACCCAGCCCACGTCCAGGGCCACCTTGGTGAAGATGGGCGAATAGCAGTTGGGCAATATCTCCCGGAAAATGATATGGGTGCGGCTGGCCCCCAGCAGGCCGGCCCCGATCACGTAATACTCGTTCCGGCAGGAGGTGGCCATGCCGTACACCAGGCGGGTGTACCAGGGCCACCACATCACCGTGATGGCGATCATGGAGTTGGTGAGGTTCGGCTCCAGCACCGCGGCGATGGCCAGGGCCAGCAGCAGCGGGGGCACGGCCAGGAACACGTCGGTGACGCGCATGATCACGGTATCCACCAGCGTGCCCTTCATATAGCCGGCGATCAGGCCCAGCAGCACGCCGGTGGGCACGGAGATCACCAGCACCAGCACTGCCATGTAGAGAGCGCTCCGGAAAGCGAAGATGATGCGGGAGAAAATATCCCGGCCGAAATTATCCGTGCCGCAGATATTCTGCGCCGAAGGCCCGACGCCGGCGTTATAATAGTCCACGAATTTCCCCGCATGCTCGGGATGAGGGGCGACGAACTGGGCGAACACAGCGGCCAGGATGATCAGGATCACAATGGCCAGTCCCACCACGGACAGTTTGTTCCGGGAAAAGCGGTACCAGGCCTTTTTCAGATCCTCCACCCTGCGCTGCCGGTCGGATATCACCACGGCGTCCATGTGGACTTTATTTTCGAAAGTTAAGGCTTTTTTCAGCTCTCTGGCTCTTTTGCCGGCTACGGACATGTCAATCGCCCCCCAATCTGATGCGCGGATCCAGCCAGGCGACGATCAGATCCACGGCGATATTGACCAGTACGAAGATCATGCCGAAAATGAGGATCACGGCCGAGATGGCGTTCAGATCCTTGCTCAGCATGGCCGTCATCCCGTAGCGGGAAATGCCCGGCCAGGTAAAGATGGTTTCCACCAGAAAGGCGTTGGCCATCAGGGCGGCGATATCCAGGCCCATCACGGAAACGGCCGGTATCATGGAGGGCTTCAATAAATATTTGCGCATGATCAGGCGGTTGGGCACGCCATAGCCCTTGCTGGCGTTGATGTAGTCCTTGGTCAGGTTGTCCGTCATGGCCGTGCGGATGATGCGGGCTTCCTGGAACAGCCCGCCCGCGGCCAGGGCCAGGGCCGGCACCAGCAAATGCAGGAAAGCGTTCCAGGCCGTGGCGATTTGGCCGCTAAGGATGCCGTCCAGCACGTACATGCCGGTGACGCGGGCCGGCGCCGCAAAACCGGAGCTCAGCCTCCCGATCACCGGGATCACTTCCCATTTGTAGCCGAACAGCAGCAGCAGCAAAATGGCCATGACAAAGGCGGGGATGGCCACGCCGGAATAGGACAGCACCCGGATCAAAGCGTCCGGCCATTTATCCCGGTAGCGGGCCGCCACCTTGCCCAATAAGATCGAAAAAATCACCATGAACACGGCGGACATCATCACCAGTTCCAATGTGGCGGGCAGGAAATCCCGGAGATCGATGGAAACCGCCCGTTTGGTGGTGATGGAATTGCCCAGGTCGCCGGTGAACACGCCTTTGATCCAGTAGCCGTATTGCCTGGCCAGCGGTTCCTCCAGGTGCATTTCCGCCCGGAGCGCGGCGTAGGCCTCGTCGGAGGCGCGGGAACCCAGGGCCATGCGGGCCGGGTCGCCGGGGACGATGCGGGAAATGACAAAAATAACGATAGAAAGGCCGAACAGCACAAAGATAGCCTGGGCCAGGCGTTTGAGGATGAATTTCAAGAGGTCCAATCACAGCACCTCCTTTTAACTGTGAAATGGCCGGGTCCGGCGGAGCTGTCCGCCGGACCCGGTGGAAACGATCCGACGGGTTTTAGTTGATGCTGAAATCCTTGAACATATAGTTGTAGCCCATCACCAGGCTGACCGGTTCGCCGGCGGCGGCCGCCTCGGCGGCGGGCCAGCCGACAAAGTTGTAATAAGCGTGTTTTTCCGCCTGGTTGAACACATTGATGCAGGGGCAGAGATCAGCCACATACTGCTGGATCTCGGCGTATTTCTGGAAGCGGGCGTCCCGGTCCAGGGTCACCAGGGCGTCCTCGATCATGGCGTCCAGCGTGGCGTCGTTCAGCCATTCCGTCTGCTGCCAGGTGCCGGTGGTGCTGGAATGGAAGCGCAGGAACAGCTGGGAGCCGGCTTCGTTGTAGTCCGCGGTGACGAAGGTCAGGCTGATGCAGGGGGTGGTATCTTGCTTCGCCACATTCTCCACATGGGTCAGCCAGGGGGTCTTTTCCACGACCACGTTGAGGCCCAGCTCCTCGCCGACGGATTGGATCAGCAGGGCGATCTTCTCCTCGTCCGGAACCTCGGAGATCCAGGCTACGTTGATTTCATAATCGCCGATGGTGTCGGCGTATTTGGACTGGGCCAGCTCCTCGGCAGCCTTCTCCATATTGTACTCATACTGGGGGATATCCTCGGTGTAGCCGGGCAGGCCGTAAGGCACGGGGGATTTAGCCACCATGCAGCCGGGGAACAGCCGGGTGACGATCATCTCGTAATCCAGCATGTAGGCGATGGCTTTACGCACATGGACATCGTCCATGGGGGCCTTGGTGGTGTTCATCATGGCATAGAGCACGGAGCCCACGAACATCTCGGTCATATCCACATCCGGCAGCTGGTCCAGGGCCTGGTAGGCTTCCTCGGTCTGCCACTGGTCGGAGATTTCCAGCTCCGCGTTGGTCATCAGCGTACGGATGGTGGCGGTCTGGGTGCCGCCCACGATCTCGATGGTCTGCGGCGCGTTCGCCGTGAATTCGCCCCAATAATCGCCGAAAGCGGTGGCGATCATCCGGTCCTGCTTGCGCATTTCCTTCACCATATAAGCGCCGGAGCCGGCGTCGTGGTCGGAGAGGTAGGCTTTGCCGTAGTCTTTCATCTCGCCGTAGGCGCCGTCGGCCAGATTGGCCATGACCAGATCCTCGTTCAGCACATACAAACGGGAGAGGATGGTCAGGAAGGGCGCGAAGGCCTTTGTAAGGGTGATTTTAACCGTGTAATCGTCGGGCGCTTCGACGGTGGCCACATAATTGTTGAAGAGGAAGCCGAAGCCCTCGCCCATGGTCATGATGCGGTTGAAGCTGAAAATAACGTCGGAAGCGGTCAAGGGAGTGCCGTCATGGAATTTCACGTCCTCGCGCAGGGTGAAGGTCCATTCCAGGCCGTCGTCGCTGGTGGTCCATTCCGTGGCCAGCATGGGGGCCATCTCCCCTTCCAGGGTGGGGTAAACCAGCGTGTCGTAGAGGTTCACATAGGCCATGCAGGAGCTGTAGTCGGAGCCCACGCCCGGATCGATATTGGGCGCGTCGGACTGGCTGATGCGCAGGGTCTTATCGGTCTGGGCCTGATAAGTGGCGCCGGAGGGCTGTTCGGCGGCGGGCTGCTCGGCGGCGGGCTGCTCTTGGGCAGGCTCCTCGGCGCCGCCGCAGGCGGTCAGCAACAGGCAAAGCATCGTCAGAAGCGTCAACAGCAACAACCAAGATTTTCTCTTAAGCATAGATCAATCCCCTTTCCTTCAATTTCTACTGCCAATTACTACTTCCACTCCTCTTTATTGCTCGGCAGCTTCCTGCCGCGAGGGGTCAGTTAGCGCAGGCCGGCGGTTTTTTCCGCATCCACGCGGCGGTTTTCCGTGTCGATGGCCACGCCGAAGTCCTGCTCCGCCTCCCGGGCGGTGATATAGCCGTCCCGCCAATCCCGGAATACCTGCTCTACCGGGCGCTGTTTCGGGTCGCCGTAACCGCCGCCGCCGCCGCTGACGAAGCGCACCAGGTCGCCCTGGTCCAGGGGCTCGTGGGACCAGGTGGCCCGGCCCTCGGCGCCGCCGTCCCTGCGATGCACCTCCACCACATTGGGGGAGCCGTCTTTGCCGCCGTTCAGGCCCCAGGGCGCGTATTTGTGCCGGGAAGCCATGGTGGTGAGCGCGGCGTGGGAATTGAGGATGCGGTAATCCCGGATCAGGCCGTGGCCGCCGATATAGCGGCCCGCGCCCACTTTGGGATTCAAGGCGAATTGCTCCACCCGCACCGGATAGCGCAGCTCGCAGACTTCCACGGGGATGACGAAGGTCTCGCCGTCGCAGATGGCCACCAACCCCCGCTCCCCGTCCTTGTTGTAGCCGGCGCCCCAACCGCCGGCCTGGGGCTCGCAGAGCACGAAGGGCCGGCCGTCCCGGTCGTCCACGCCGCCGATGATGGTGCCGATGATGGAGAGGAAATGCCCGGCCGGGATGCGCTCCGGCATCACGGGAGCCAGGGCTTTCAGCACCACGTCGGTGAGGATCTGGATGGGCTCCCAGTCGCAGGACACCGGATAGGGGCTGCTGGCGTTGAAGATGCAGCCCTCCGGCGCGATCACTTTCAGGGGGCTGTAGAAGCCGTCGTTGGCCGGGGTATGGGGAGAGACCAGCGCCTGATAAATAATGCGGGCGCCGCTCTGGGCCCCGAAGAACGAGCAGTTCACCGGGGCGAAGGCCGCCGGGCCGGTGCCGCTGAAATCGCATTCAAAACTGTCGTCGGTAATGGTGACCTTCACCTTCACCGGGATGTCCTCGATGCCGTTGGCGTCCGTATCCAGCACGTCCTCGGCGTAAAAGACGCCCTTCGGCATTTTGGCCAGCTCCAGCAGGGCCATTTTGCGGCCGTTGTCCAGAATGAAGCGGATGGAATCCAGCACCTGGTCCCGGCCGTATTTCCCGAACAGTTCCAGCACCCGGGCTTCCGCCACTCTAAGCGCCGCCGTCTGGGCGTAGAGGTCGCCCAGGGTCATTTCCGGGGTACGGCTGTTGGCGGCGATGATGTCCCGCACCGCCTCATTAAAGACGCCGCCGTCATAAATGCGCACGTCCGGCAGTTGCAGGCCTTCCTGGAAGATCTCCGTGGCGTCCGTGGACCAGCTGCCCAGGTTTTTGCCGCCGATCTCGTTCCAGTGGCCCTTGTTTACGGCGAAAGCCATTAGCTCGCCCTGGTAGAAGATGGGCAGCACCGCGGCCACGTCGCATAAATGGGTGCCGGAGCCGGTGAAGGGATCGTTGGTGAGGAAGATGTCCCCGGGCTTGATCTTGTCCTTGCCGAACTTATTCAGCATGGCTTTGGCGGAAAAGGTCACGGCGCCCAGGAACATGGTGGCGCCGTTGGCCTGGCCGATCAGATTGCCCTCCGCGTCCGTCAGGCCGCAGGCATAGTCCAGCACCTCGTAGATAATGGTGCTCTGGGAGGTGCGGCCCCAGGTGTAAAACATTTCATCCGCAGCGGCCAGCAGGCCCTGGGCGATATTCTCTCTGGTAAAAGGATCGACTTGGCTCATGGTTACACCCCCGTATAAATAATCAGGTTGCCGTACTCGTCCACTTCCAGCCTTTGACCGGGGCACAGCACAGTCACGGATTTGCTTTCCTCCACGATGGCGGGGCCGGTAAGCCGGTGGCCCGGGCAAAGCGGCGCGCGGTCGTAAACCGGGCAGTCCAGGCCGCCCCGGTCCTCGAACAGCACGGTCCTCCGGCCAACCAGCGCGTCTTGGAGCTCGCCCGTTGTTTCCAGCTTATTGATCTCCGGCTTGGGCACCAGGCCGTAGGCGGTCAGGTTGAAGCTGACGAATTCCGCCGCCGCTTCCGGCAGGCTGAAGGTGTAATGCTGCTGATGCAGGCCGTCGAAAGCGGCGCGGCAGGCGTCCGCCGCCTGTTGGTCGATGACCCCGCTCTGCAGCGGCGTCGGCACGGCGTGCTCCTGTCCCACATAGCGCAGCTCGGCGGTGCGGATGAAGATCACGTCCGCCGCCGCGATATTCTGCCTGGCGAAAACGGCCAGGGCTTCTTGCTCCATGGCGTTGTAGATGTCGTTGATCGCCTCCGTATCCGCGTCCTTCACCGGCATGATCTTCGTCTGCATGAAATCCTGGCGCAGGTCGGTCATGAGCATGCCCCAGGCGGAGAAGGTGCCGGGCAGATTGGGCACGATCAGCTTTTTCACTTTCAGCTCCTGGGCCAGATAGGGGCTTAAGACCGCGCCGTTGCCGCCCTGGGCCAGCATGGCGAAATCGGAGGGGTCGTAGCCCCGGCGCACGGAGATCAGCTTCAGGGCGTTCAGCATATTGCTGGTGGCGGTGCGGATCACGCCCATGGCCGCCTCCTCGATGCTGATGCCGAAATGCGCCGCGATGGGCTGCATGGCTTCCCGGGCCTTTTCCATGCTGATCCTGAACGTGCCGCCCAGGAAATTATCCGCGTTGATGCGTCCGGTGATCAGGTTGGCGTCCGTCAGCGTAGGTTCCGTGCCGCCAATATCGTAGCAGGCCGGACCGGGCACCGCCCCGGCCGATTGGGGCCCGACTTTCAGCACGCCCACGTCGTCGATCCAGGCGATGGAGCCGCCGCCGGCGCCGATCTCGATGATGTCCACCACCGGGCTTTTCACCGGATATCCGGCGAAGCGGGGCGTCCATTCCAGCTTGTATTCGGTGGTGATTTTGACCTCGCCCTTGCTGACCAAAGAGGTCTTGGCCGTGGTGCCGCCCACGTCGAAGGTGATGATATTGGGCTCGTCGATGATCCTGCCCAGGGCCGCGCCGCCGATCACGCCGCCCACCGGCCCGGATTCGATCAGGCTGATGGGGATCTCCTTGGCCCGGTCAAAGGTGGCGGTGCCGCCGTTGCTCTGCATGGCGTGGGGTTCCTCCGCCAGGCCCAATTGTTTGAGCGTGCTTTTCAGCGTGTCCAGATAGAGCCGGGCGGCCGGCTTCACGTAAGCGTTCAACACCGTGGTGCTGGTGCGCTCGTATTCCCGCCACACTTTCAGCAGATCGGAGCTGACGGTGATTTCCGCCTCCGGCAGCGCTTCCGTGAGCAGGCGGCCCACCAGCTGCTCCGTTTCCGGGTTGGCGTAGGAATTGAGCAGGCACACGGCCACGGCCCCGATCCCTTCCCGCTGCAACTCCGCGGCAATGGTTTCAATTTCCGCCGGGTCCGCGGCTTTCAGGATGCGGCCTTCAAAATCCACCCGCTCGTCCACCTCGAAGCGGAGATAGCGGGGCACGTAAGGCACGGGCTTTTTATAGAAATAATTATACATGTCCGGACGGTTGGCCCGGCCGATCTCCAGCACGTCCCGGAAACCCTTGGTGGTGACCAGGGCGGTTTTGGCGCCCTTGCGCTCGGTGACGGCGTTGATCACCACGGTGGTGCCGTGGACGAAATAGGTCACCTCGTCCAGGCTGATCCCGGATTTTTTCACGGCGTTGATCACGCCGTCGGCAAAATTGGCCGGGGTGGTATGGGCCTTCTCCTCGATGATGCGGCCGGTTGTTTCGTCCAGGCAAACGAAATCCGTAAAGGTGCCGCCGATATCCACTGCGACTCTCATCTGATCTTCATACCCTCCTTACGACTATTGGCTATCTGTAAAAAATAAAGACCGCGCATCAGCGCAAAGCCGATCAAACAGGCTTCCCAGGCGCGCCGCCGCCATCAGTTGTTGAGCAAACGGGGGGTCAGTACGCATAAATAGCGGGCGATCTGCGTGGTGTTGTTGGCCACGGAATGCGGGGTGGTGGAGAGGAAATGGTAGCTGTCGCCGGGATAGAGCTCATAAGTCTCGCCGTCCAGCCACAAGGTGACCGTACCTTCCAATATATAGCCGAATTCCTCGCCGGGATGGGAGTAATAGTATTCGTCTTCGTCATGCTGGCTGGGGGTCAGCACGGTGATCAGCGGCTCCAGCAGGCCGGCGTGGCCGGGGATATAGCCGGCCAGGCTGTGGTAGATTTTATTGCTGTTGGGGACGCAGACCAGGGACTGATTATAGCTGCGCGTCACATTGACCTTTTTCTGGGGCGGCTGCTCAAAAAAATAAGTGATATCCTTGCCCAGGGCCACGGCGATGTTCTGCAGGGAGGTCAGGTTCACGGAAGTGCGGCCGCGCTCGATCAGGGACAGGCAGCTGGCGGAAAGGCTGGACTTCTCCCCCAGCTCCTTCAATGTCAGATGCTGCTCCAACCGCAGTTTTTTGATCGTTTTGCCCAGTTGATCGTCCATACCCATACTTTTCCATACCCGTATTCTTGTGTTTCAGCGCCGGCGGCTGCGGCGGCCGGATGGTCTTTCCAGACCGCCGCAATAAAGCGGCGATTGATAGCAACAATAATTCGACGCGCTCCGCACGCATCCTGCCTCAAATTTGAAAAAATTAAATTTCTTGGCGTTTTCATGCGCGGAAATTTTTGGGGCTTAGCGCTCTTTTGCCCTAAAAGCCCGGTTAACGTCGAATTACGGTCGAATAAAAATTATTTTACCAATATTCAAAAATTTATTATTTTAAATCCTGTCGGACAATGTTATAATAAATACCATACATACGGCATTGCCGGAGGTCCCGGCAACCGTAAGCCGGAATCGTGCCGGGAACAGCGGGCATCAAACAGCTAAGGAGGTCTATATGAAGCGGGAACAAGCCTTTGACCTGGTGGGCTTTCTCACCACCACCGCGCAGGAAATGCACGAGGACCCCAGTATTTACGCTTCGCTCAGGCTGGTCATGGCGCTGGAGAAATTCCTCAGCTATTACCAGCCGGAAGCCGGCCCTGACGCGGAATTTTATCAGCGCCTCCACGGCGACGTGGCGGCCAACCAGTTTCTGGTCATCGACGACCAGCGGCAGTACGGGGAATTCCTGGACCGCATCCTGCTCACGGTAGCGGAATACGGCGCGGAAGCGGGCATCGGCGCGCCGGAGGAGGGGTAAGATGGATATCGCGGCAGTGATGGAACTGATCAAGGCCCGGCGCAGCATCCGTACGTTCACCGCGGAAAGGCTGCCCCGGGAGGATCTGGCGGAAGTGATCCTGGCCGGGCAATGGGCGCCCAGCGGCAGCAACGCCCAGGCCTGGGAGGCGGTGATCGTGGACGACCCGGCGCTGATGAGCCGTTTCGTGGCCTTTCTGCCCGGCGTCAGCAAGACCCCGGCGGCCATGATCTGGCTGTGCCTGGACCGGGAACGGGAAGCCAAGCGCGGCGGCAAACTGGGCCTGGACTCCATGGGCGCCCTGGATATCGCCATGGCCGCCCAGAACATGCTCCTGGCCATCCACGCCAAGGGCTGGGGCGGCTGCGTGATCAGGGGCTTTAACGAGAAAATCGCCAAGCTCTATCTGAAGCTGCCGGAGCGGGCGACGCCGGAGCTGATGATCATCCTGGGCAAACCCGAGCAGCCGGGCAAGGTGATCAGCCGCCGGCCTCTCCAGGACATACTCCATTGGCAGCAGTGGTAGGCGCCGCCGTTCTTACTTACAGTCGGAAACCCTTGTTTTGAAAACCCTTCTTTTCTTTCAAGAAAAGAAGCAAAAGAACTTTAAACGATAATATAAAAATTATTAAAATATAGTTTATATTTACTCCTGTTACTTTTTACTTTAAAGTTCTCTTGGTTCTTCTCTTGTAAGAGAAGAACGGTTAAAAAACGGTTTTACTTTTTCAAACGCTTAAAAACCTCTATAAATTAATACATACCATACCGGCGTACAGGCAAAACACAGAAAGGTGGTCATTATGAGAGTAGCAACAGACATCGGCGGCACTTTTACCGACCTGGTCGCCATTAATGGGAAAGGCGGCCTGATCCTGGAGAAAAGCCATACCACGCCGCCCCATTTCGAACAGGGCGTCATCGACGTGCTGGCCAAAAGCGGCGTCGCGCCCCAGGGCGTCGAGGCCTTCTTCCACGGCACCACCACGGTGATCAACGCGCTGACCGAGCGCAAGGGGGCCAAGACCGCTCTGATCACCACCAAGGGCTTCCGGGACGTGCTGGAGATCGCCCGCTGCAACCGGCCGGACCTGTTCAACCTGGTCTTCGCCAAGCCCCGGCCCTTCATCCCCCGCTATCTGCGGAAGGAAGCGGAAGAGCGGGTCGCCTACGACGGCCGGGTGCTGAAGCCCCTGAACATGGCGGACGTGGAAGCGGCGGTGGAATATTTCAAAAAAGAGGGCGTGGAAGCCGTCGGCGTCTGCTACATCAACTCCTACGCCAACGACAGCCATGAGCGGCAAACGGTGGAGCTGATCAAGGAACTGTGGCCGGAGGTGTTCGTCACCTGCTCCGGCGACGTGACCAAGGAATGGCGGGAATACGAGCGCACCTCCACCGTGGCCCTGAATTCCTACGTGATGCCCGTGGCGTCCTCCTACATCAATAACCTGGACAACCGCCTGGAGCAGATCGGCTGCGGCTGCAAAAAATACATCATGCAGAGCAACGGCGGCACCACCACCTTTGACCAGGCCAAAAAAACCCCCATCAATATCGTGGAATCCGGCCCGGTGGGCGGGGTGTTCGGCTCCGCCATTTTAGGCCAGATGCTGGGGGAGAAAAACCTGATCGCCTTCGACGTGGGCGGCACCACGGCCAAATGCTCCCTGATCGATCACGGCGAGGTGAAAGTGACCACCGAATACCGCATCCAGCGCACGGAAAGCTATGCCGGTTATCCCATCATGGCCCCGGTGGTGGATATCGTGGAGATCGGCAACGGCGGCGGCTCCATCGCCTGGATCGACGAGGCCGGCTCCCTGAAGGTGGGCCCCCAGAGCGCGGGCGCCCTGCCGGGGCCGGTGGCCTACGGCAAGGGCGGCGCGGAACCCACCACCACCGACGCCTGCCTGGTGACGGGGCGCCTTTCCGCCGCCAATTTCGATAACCAGGTGGACCTGGACCAAGTGAAGCAGGCCATCGTGGACAAGGTGGGCAGCCATTTCGGCATGGACGTCGAGGACGCGGCCATGAGCATCATCCGGGTGGCGGACTCCAATATGCTGAACGCCCTGAAGCTGATCTCGGTGCGCCGGGGCTATGACCCCCGGGAATTCACCCTGGTGGCCTTCGGCGGCGGCGGCCCCATGCACTGCGCTTACCTGGCCAAGGAACTGAACGTGCGCAAAATCATCGTGCCCATCGCGGCCTCGGTGTTCTCCGCCTGGGGCATGCTGATGACGGACGTGCGCCACGACTATATCCAGACCAGGATCCGCCGCATGAACGACGCGGATATCAGCGAGCTGAACGGGTTGTGGGACGGCCTGGTCCGGGATGCCCGGGCCCAGTTCGCGGCGGAAGGCGTGCCGGAGGAGAACATCGTCTTCACCTTCATCGCCGACATGCGCTACCTGGCCCAGGAGCATACGGTGCAGGTCACCGCGCCGCCGCTGCCCTGGAGCGAGGAAGACCGGAAAGGGATCATCAACCGCTTCCACGATACCCACGAGCATTTCTTCACCTTCCGCCTGCCGGATACGCCCACGGAGATCGTGAACCTGCATCTGGTGGCCTACGGCCGCCTGGACAAGCCGGAACTGGAACAGATCCCGGCCCAGGAAGGCCCGGCGGACCGGGCCGTGAAAGAGCTCAGGCCCGTCTACTATACGGAGGAGGGCTGGATGGAAACGCCGGTCTACGCCCGGGAAGGCCTGGGCGCGGGGGCGCGGATCGCCGGGCCGGCCATCGTGGAGGAAGTGACCGCTTCCACCCTGGTCTGCCCCGGCCAGACCCTGACGGTGGACAAATACGGCAATCTGATCATCGATTTGGAGGTGAAGCATAATGGCTAATATCAAAGTGGATCCGGTGACGCTGGATATTGTCAAGGACTCCCTGATCGCCGCCAGCAACGAGGTGTTCTACGCCTTTGCCCGCACCGCCATGAGCCCCATCATCTACGAGACCCTGGACTACGCCAGCGGCATCACGGATTCCGACGGCAACCTGCTGACCCAGGGCAACGGCGCCTGCGGCTTCATCGGCATGATCTCCCCCCTGATCAAGGACGTCATCGCCAGGCACGGCAAAGGGCAGATGCGGCCCGGCGACGTGTTTATCATCAACGACCCCTATATGGGCGGCGGCACCCATATTTCCGACGTGGGCATGGCCATGCCCATCTTCTACAACGACGAGATCATCGCTTTCGTGGGCAATAAGGCCCACTGGACCGATATCGGCGGCATGGCCGCCGGTTCCTTCACCACCGACTCCACGGAGGTGTTCCAGGAGGGCCTGTGCTTCTCCGGCCTGAAGCTGGTGGACCAGGGTCAAATATGCGTGCAGCTCGTGGACTTTATCAAGAGCAACGTGCGCTTCCCCGAGGTGGCCGAGGGCGATATGTGGGGCCAGATCGCGTCTTTGCGCACCGGCTTCCGCCGGGTCACGGAGATCTGCGACAAATACGATGTGGAAGTGGTCAAGGAATCCATGAAGCGCCTGCTGGACCAGGGCGAGACCGTGGCCCGCAAACGCCTGAGGGAGCTGCCCAAGGGCGTTTGGGAAATGGAGGAGTACATGGACGACGACGGCCACGGCAACCCGGTGAGGCTGAAGGTGAAGGTGACCATCACCGACGACGAGTTTTTCGCCGATTTCAGCGGCAGCAGCCCCCAGGTTTTAAGCCCGATCAACACCGGCTACAGCTCGCTTTATTGCGCGGTGAAAGTGGTGTTCATGTCCATCATCAATCCGGGCCTCTCCGTGAACGACGGCGTGTTCCGGCCCCTGAAGGTCTACGCGGAGCCGGGCTCGGTGCTGAACTGCCACCGCCCCGCCCCCACCTCCTGCTATTTCGAATCCATGATCTATTCCACGGACGTGGTATGGAAAGCCCTGGCCCCGGCCTTCCCCGAATACCTGGGCGCCGGCCACATGCTCTCCGTCTGCTCCGTGGTGCTGACCGGCCTGCATCAGGATACCGGCGAACCCTTCCTGATCGTGGAGCCCACCGGCGGCGGCTGGGGCGCTTCCCAAGGCAAGGACGGCGAGGTGGGCCAGTTCTGCGTGGGCGACGGCGAGACCTATAATGTGCCGGTGGAAATGGCCGAGACGCGCTACGGCATTATGATCGACGAATACAGCCTGCATACGGACGGCCTGGGCGCCGGCGAATTCAGGGGCGGCTCCGGCTGCGTGCGCACCTACCGCACCATGAGCGACGGCCAGCTGTTCACCGCCAGCTTCGGCCGGAACAAATTCCCCGCCTGGGGCGCGGCCGGCGGCGAGGACGGCTCCTACAACTACTTCCAGATCCACCGGGCCTGCGGGGCCGTGGAACCGCCCCGGGGCATCATCGCCCGGGAAGTGATGAACGCCAACGACTGGGTGCGCATGATCACCTGCACCGGCGGCGGCTACGGCGACCCGTTGAAACGGGACCCGGCCAAGGTAGCCTGGGATGTGAAGAACGAATATATCACGGTCGAGCAGGCAAAAGAGGATTACGGCGTCATTGTGGATCCGGAGACCTTCCAGGTGAAAGGCCTGACCTCCGCCCGGGATTAAGCGCCAGGCCGTCTGAAAACTCCATTTCAGCCCGGTCCGGCTTGTTTCTGAACAGCCTGACGCGCCGCCGGGGCAATCCGGCAATACCGGGTCGGAAAAAGAGCGGCAGGCAAGGGGCCGCCGTCCTGAAAGGACGGCGGCCTCAGCGTGTCGATAAACTTTGCGATACGCCGTTACCGCCGCGGCGCCGGCGCGCCGGGTTCTTAGGCATCCCCGGGGGCGGAAGCAGGAATTATTTTCTGCCGCTCTTGCGGTTATATTATATTAATGTTAAAATTTCTACATTAAAGCTTCGCCTACAATTTTACCTGCGGTAAAGAAAGGACCCTATGGATACCATTTATCTGGATAACGCCGCCACCTCCTTCCCCAAGGCGCCGGGGGTGGGCAAGGCCATGGCGGATTATATCGAACAGCGCGGCGTCAATATCAACCGGAGCGCCTATCAGCCCGCCGTTTCCGTGGCCCTGACCGTGCTGGAGACCCGCGGGCTGCTCTGCCGCCTCCTCCATTTCACCGGCCCGGAAACCCACGTGGTGTTCACTCCGGGCGCCACCTTCGGCCTGAACTTAATCCTGAAAGGCTTCCTCAAGCCCGGAGACCATGTGATCGTGGGCAGCCTGGAGCATAACGCGGTGATGCGGCCCCTGAACGATCTGGCCGGGCACGGCATATCCTTTTCCCGCCTCCCCGCTGATCAGGACGGCCTCACCGACGCGGCGGGCCTGCTCAGGCTGGTACGGCCGCAAACCAGGCTGGTGCTGGTCAGCCATGCCTCCAATGTCAGCGGCAGCCTGTTCCCCCTGGCCGAGCTGGCGGAGCTGTGCCGGGAGCGCCGTTTGCCCCTGGCGGTGGACGGCTCCCAAACCGTGGGCCATTATCCCCTGGATTTCAGCGCCTTACAGCTCTCCGCCCTCTCCCTGTCCGGGCACAAGGGCCTGCTGGGCCCCCAGGGCATCGGCGCGCTGCTGCTGGACCCGGAATTCGCGGCAGCGTTGACGCCTCTGATCAGCGGCGGCACCGGCAGCGCCTCGGACAGCGAGATCCAGCCCGCCTATATGCCGGACCGCTTTGAATCCGGCACCCAAAACCTGCCGGGGCTCTCCGGCCTCCACGCCGCTTTGGGCTTTGTGGAGCAACAGGGCGTGGACAATTTTCGCCGCCATGAGGAAACCCTGACCAGGCGGCTGCTGGCAGGCCTGCGGGGGCTGCCCCTCCGCATCGCGGGCCCGCTGGATATGGAACGCCGGGTGGGCGTGGTGTCCGTGGATTTCCAGAACCTGGACAACGCGGAGGCGGCCTTCCGCCTGGAGCAGGACTACGGCATCCTCACCCGCTGCGGCCTGCACTGCGCCCCCAGCGCCCATAAGACCCTGGGCACTTTCCCCCAGGGCACGGTGCGCTTCTCCGTTGGCTGGGCCAACACGGAGCAGGAGATCGACCGGGCCGTGGAAGCGGTGCGGCGGATCGCCGCCGGTTAACGGCGGTCCGGGGGAATATTTAAAAGCTTAAAACCCTTCCTTTCTTGGCCCAGCTGGCTTTTTCCTGCGGAAAAATCCCAACTGATGCACGTAGCTATAGCGCGCGATCAAAGATCGCGGCTCTAGCTCGGCAAAAGAGGAACCGAGAAAACTTTAAACTTTAGTAAAATTGTAACTTTGAATAAGTTTAAAGTTCTTTTGTTTCTTTTCTTTCAAGAAAAGAAAGGTTTAAAATTTTACAAGTTTACCACGGCCAAGGCTGAGCGCCTGGAGAAAAATCGGAAAAATAGTTTACCTTTGGTTCATAATCGTGTATTATGATAGGATGCGTTGCCAGCCGAACGCATCATATCTTGCTATGTCAACGGGGCGCCTATGATCAAAAAACTGCTTCCTTCCTTAAAAGGCTACGGCCCGGCCTCCCTGCTTGCTTCGCTGTTTGTCATTGCGGAGACGCTGATGGAGGTCCTGATCCCTTTTTTAATGGCCCGCATCATCGATATCGGCATTGCCAATGGGGATCTGCCCTATGTGATCAAAACCGGCCTGGCCATGGTGGGCCTGGCCATGGTGGCGCTGGCTTGCGGCGTGCTGTCGGGGCGTTTTGCCGCCGTGGCCTCCACCGGCTTTGCCCAGGGCTTACGGCGGGACCTCTTCCATAAGCTCCAGGACTTTTCTTTCGCCAATATCGATAAATTCAGCACCGCCAGCCTGATCACCCGGCTGACGGTGGACGTGAACAATACCCAGATGGCCTTCATGCTGGTGATCCGCCTGCTGGTGCGGTCCCCGGTGATGCTGGCGGCCGCCACGGTCATGGCTGTCCGCATCAACGGCGAGCTGGCCTCCGTCTTCCTGCTGGCCATACCGGCTTTGGCAGCGGCCCTGGCGCTGATCATGCGCGCCGCCTATCCGCGCTTTTCCAAGATGCTGGAGAAATACGACGCCGTGAACGCCGCCCTGCAGGAGCGGCTCACCGCCATCCGGGTGATCAAGGCCTTCGTGCGGGAGGACCATGAGACGGAGAACTTCCGCCGGGCAGCCACGGAGCTGCGCCAATACCAGCTCAAGGCGGAAAAGGTCGTCATCGTCAATATGCCGGTGATGATGTTCACCATGTACGCCTGCACCATCGCCATCGTCTGGTTCGGCGGCCGGCAGATCATCGCCGGCACCCTGCTGGTGGGCGAGCTGTTCAGCTTCATCAGCTATGTCAGCCAGATCCTGCTGTCATTAATGATGATCTCCATGGTGTTCATCATGATCATTATTTCCCGGGCCTCCATGCGGCGGATCCAGGAATGCCTGGACGAGGAAATCGAGATCAGGGACCCGCCCAACGGCCCTTATCCGGAAGTGGAGGACGGCTCAATCATTTTCCGCCAGGTGGATTTCAGCTACGCCGGGGATGGGGACCGCCTGAACCTGAAAGATATCGACCTGGAGATCAAATCCGGCCAGACCGTGGGCATCATCGGCGGCACCGGCAGCGCCAAATCCACCCTGGTGCAGCTGATCCCCCGGCTCTACGACGTCACCGCCGGCCAGGTGCTGGTGGGCGGCCACGACGTGCGGGAATACCGGCTCAGGGAACTCCGGGACAACGTGGCCATGGTGCTCCAGAACAACCTGCTCTTTTCCGGCACCATCGAGGAGAACCTGCGCTGGGGCGACGCCGACGCCACCGTGGAGGAGATCGTCGCCGCGGCCAAGGCGGCCCAGGCCCATGATTTCATCATGAGCTTCCCCGAGGGCTACCAGACCAAGCTGGGCCAGGCCGGCGTCAATGTGTCCGGCGGCCAGAAGCAGCGGCTGACCATTGCCCGGGCCCTGCTGAAGAAGCCCCGCATCATCATCCTGGACGACAGCACCTCCGCCGTGGATACGGCCACGGACGCGGCCATCCGGGAGGCGTTCCGGCAAGGGCTGGGCCAAACCACGGCCATCGTCATCGCCCAGCGCGTCAGCTCCGTCATGGAGGCGGACCAGATTCTGGTGATGCACGAGGGCCGGATCACGGCCAGGGGCGCCCATGCTCAATTGCTGGAGCAAAGCCCCATTTACCGGGAAGTCTACGAATCCCAGATGAAGGAGGCGGCGGAATGAGCGCGCAAACGGCGCGGGAAGTGCGGCATGGGGGACCCGGCGGCGGCCACCGCAAACTCGAGCGCCCCGCGGACGTCAAAGGCACCCTGAAGCGCATCCTCAGCTATACGCTGGGCTTCCGCTGGCAGCTGATCCTGGTGGGCGGCTGCGTGATCGTCAGCGCCCTTTCCGGCGTGGCCGGCACCTATTTTCTGAAGCCCTTCATCAACCAGTATCTCGTGCCCTTCATCGGCCGGCAGAACGTTGATCTTTCCGGCTTTATCCGCCTGCTGCTGATCATGGGCGGCCTCTACGGGGCCGGCGTGGCGGCCAGCTATGCCTCCAGCCGGACCATGATCGTCATTGCCAGCGGCATTCTGCGGCAATTGCGCGTGGAGATGTACGGGCATATGATGCAGCTGCCCCTGTCCTTTTTCGACGCCCACCCCCACGGGGAGATCATGAGCCGCTATACCAACGACACGGACACCTTAAGGGAAATGCTCACCAACAGCCTGCCCCAGCTCCTGAGTTCCGCCCTCACCATCGGCGGCGTGTTCCTGATGATGCTGGTGCTCTCGCCCCTGCTGACCCTGCTGGTCCTGATGATGCTGGGCCTGATGCTGCTCTCCGTCAAGAAGGTGGGGGGCCGCTCCGCGGGCTATTTCATCCGCCAGCAGCGAGAGCTGGGCGTGATGAACGGCTATATCGAGGAAATGATCGCCGGCGTGAAAGTGGTGAAGGTGTTCTGCCACGAGCCGGAAAGCAAGGCCCGTTTCGACGAATTAAACGGCAAGGTGCGGGAAGCGGCCAAAAACGCCAACACCTTTGCCAATATCCTCATGCCCATCATGGGCAATCTCTCCTACCTGAACTACGCGCTTACCGCCATGACCGGCGCGGCCCTGGCCATTGCCGGCCGCCTGGACCTGGGCACCATCGGCAGCTTCCTCCAATATACCCGCAGCTTTTCCATGCCCATCACCCAGGTGTCCCAGCAGTTCAACAATATCCTCACCGCTCTGGCCGGCGCGGAGCGCATTTTCCGCTTCCTGGACGAGCCGGCGGAGCAGGATCCGGGAACCGTCACCCTGGTCAACGCCGAGGAGGACGGGGCGGGAAACCTCCGGGAAACAAAGCGGCGCACCAATCTTTGGGCCTGGAAGGAAACGCTGGCCGGCGGGGTGCAGCTGACCCTTCTCTCCGGTGACGTGCGTTTCCAGGACGTGGTGTTCGGCTATGTGCCGGGCAAAACCGTGCTGAAACAGGTCAGCCTCTTTGCCAAGCCCGGGCAGAAGATCGCCTTCGTGGGCGCCACCGGCGCGGGCAAAACCACCGTCACCAATCTGATCAACCGCTTTTACGAGATCGACAGCGGCAGCATCACCTACGACGGCATCGATATCCGCCGCATCAAAAAGCAGGACCTGCGCCGCTCCCTGGCCATGGTGCTGCAGGACACCCACCTGTTCACCGGCACGGTGCTGGAGAATATCCGCTACGGGCGCCTGGACGCCACGGACGAGGAATGCCTCCGGGCGGCCCGGCTGGCCAACGCGGATTCTTTCATCCGCCATCTGCCCCAGGGCTACGACACGGTGCTGAGCGAGGACGGGGCCAATCTGTCCCAGGGACAGCGGCAGCTGCTGGCCATTGCCCGGGCCGCGGTCAGCGATCCGCCGGTGCTGATCCTGGACGAGGCCACCAGCAGCATCGACACCCGCACCGAAGCCCTGATTGAAAAAGGCATGGACCAGCTGATGGAAGGCCGCACCGTGTTCGTGATCGCCCACCGGCTCTCCACGGTGCGGAACGCCAAGGCCATCATGGTGCTGGAAAACGGCGGGATCATCGAGCGGGGCGAACATCGGGACCTCCTGGCGCTCAAAGGAAAGTATTACCAGCTGTATACCGGCGCTTTTGAGCTGGAGTAAGCGCGGGCGCGCGACGGACAGGGGCGGAAATCAGCAAAAAAATGCAGGCCCGGCTTAATGCCGGGCCGGTTTTTTGCCGTATTGCCATGTCGCGTACGATTCGGCTTCAATATACATGTTCTCTGTTTGCCGTTGTACGTTCTGTAAGATGTTTTTCGCCCGTACCGTTTCCGCGTTTTTATCACTCGCCTTGTCAAGCGCAGCGAGCGCGTCGGTTATGGCATTAAACAAAATTTTATAAGCCTTTGATAATCCATCATGCTCATTCTCCTCTCCTTTCTATGATCAATATTGATCATAACGCCATATGTCCATTATACGGCATAATGGAAAAAAGTAAAGGGGGAGATGAAACTGATTTCATATGCTCCGCTATGGAAAACCATGCAAAGAAAAGGCGCAACCACCTACACCCTCAGGAATAAAGGCAAAAATGAAAATATCAGCGGTTCAACGATATTGCGATTACAGCATAATGAATCCGTTTCCACCAATACATTGAACTCGCTTTGTAAAATTCTTGACTGCAGATTATCCGATATAGCCGAATATATCCCCGACTGACAAAAAGCCGCCGGCCTAGCGGTCGGCGGCTTCCCTGTTTTCCAGATAGCGTTCCAGCTTGCGCTTGACCCGCTGCAGGGCGTTATCGATGGATTTCACATGCCGGTTCAGATCGCCGGCGATCTCCTGGTAGCTTTTGCCTTCCAGGTAATACATGAGCACTTTCCATTCCAGGGAGGACAAAATCTCGCCCATTTTTTCCTCGATGTCGTTGAATTCCTCCCGGGAGATGATCAGCTCCTCCGGGTCCGTGACCCGGGTGCCGGAGATCACGTCCAGCAGGGTGCGGTCGCTGTCCTCGTCATAGATGGGCTTGTTCAGGGACACGTAGGAATTGAGGGGGATATGCTTCTGGCGGGTGGCGGTCTTGATGGCGGTGATGATCTGCCGGGTGATGCACAGCTCCGCAAAGGCCCGGAAGGAGCTGAGCTTGTCCGGCCGGAAATCGCGGATCGCTTTATAGAGGCCGATCATCCCTTCCTGGATGATATCCTCCTTGTCCGCGCCGATCAGAAAATACGAGCGGGCTTTGGCCCGGACGAAATTCTTGTATTTGTTGATGAGGAACTCCGCCGCGTCGTTGTTACCCTCCCGGGCCAGCTCCACGATGTCTTCGTCCGTCATCACCGCGAAATCTATGCTGTTGTCCGGGAAATGCTGCGCCATGCTCCGCTCCTCTACCAGTTTCGTATTATTATATCCCAGCCGCTCATATTAAGTCAAATTATTTCTTGGACGCCGCTTTATTCAGCCGGTTCATAATCGCCCGGCCCAACCCCTGTTCGGGAACGGTTTCGGCAATGATGCGGGCCGCGCCCCGCCGGTCCGCTTCCCTGAGACAGGCGAAAGCCTGCCGGGCATAGGCTTCCACATCGCCTCTGCCCCCATACACCAGCATATATTCCGGACGCAACCCCCGCCGCCGCAGTTCCGCCGCGCTCTCCCGGCTCAGGATCAACAGCGGCTCCCCGGTTGCTTCCCTGAGCCATTGCAGGCGGCAGGCTTCCATGGCCCGCCAGTCCGGGACCAGGGTCAATTGGCCTTGGGGCGCGTAGTGCCGGTATTTCATGCCCGGCGCGGGAGGCCGCTCCGCTTCGGCGCTCCCGGCCGGCAGGCAGCCGCCGCACAGCTCCCGGAGCTGCTCCAGGGTGATTTTACCCGGCCGGAGCAGCACCGGCAGCTCGCCCCGGGCATCCACCACCGTGCTCTCCATGCCGATCTCCACCGGCCCGCCGTCCAGGATCAGCGGGACCTTGCCCGCCAGGTCCTCGTACACATGGTCGGCCAGTGTAGGCGAAGGCCTGCCGGAAGCGTTGGCCGAAGGCGCGGCGATGGGCAGCCCGGCCGCCCGGATCAGCGCCAGGGCCGCCGGATGGGAAGGCCGGCGCAAGGCCACCGAATCCAGCCCCGCCGTGGTGGCGTCCGGCACCGCCGCCCGCTTGGGCAGCACCAGGGTCAAAGGCCCGGGCCAGAACTTCTCCGCCAGCCGGCCTGCCAGATCCGTAAAGACGGCCAGCTTTTCGCCCATCTCCAACGAATCGATATGGGCGATCAGCGGATTGTCCGCCGGCCGGCCTTTGGCGGCGAAGATGCGGGCCGCGGCCGCTCCGTTCAGCGCGTCCGCGCCCAGGCCGTACACGGTCTCCGTGGGAAAAGCCACCAGCCCGCCGGAACGGAGCAGCTCTCCGGCCTCGGCAAAGGCTTGCCCCGCGGCAGCGCTTCCCAGATCGCGGATATCGATGATCCTGGTTTCCATTATTCTGCCCCCTCAGCGGTAAAAATAAAAAACCGTTCTTCTTTTGGTAAAGAAGAACCAAGAAAACTTTCAGCTTATTCAAAGTTATCTGAGACGAAAAATAAAAACGCTGCTTTTCCCTTGCTTTTTAATTAATTTAAAATAAAACAAGGGAAAAGTAAAATCCGGGCATTCCCACCCACCTAACTTTGAATAAGTTTAAGGTTCTTTTGCTTCTTTTCTTTTGAGCTAGAGCCGCGGTCTTTGATCGCGCGCTATAGCTACATGCCTCGGCTGCGATTTTTCCGCAGGAAAAAGCCGGCTGGGTTAAGAAAGGAAGGGTTTAAAAACTTAAAAGACGCTCTGGCCTCCTTGGCGCGCCGGGCGGGCTGCCCCTAGCGGGGCTGGACCAGGACCCCCCGGTCCCGGCCGCCGTAATCCCGGTATTGCTGCACGGTCTTGAAGCCCTGCTCCTCAAAGACCCGCCGCACCGCCGGTCCCTGATCGTCGCCGTGTTCCAGCAGCAGGCGGCCGCCGGTTTCCAGATAGAGCAGAGCCTCTTTAGCCAGGCGGCGGTAATAGCGCAGCCCGTCCGGGCCGCCGTCCAGGGCCAGGGCCGGCTCAAAGGCCAGGCCGGGCAAAGCGGCCAGCTGGTTGCTGGGGATATAGGGCGGATTGGCGATGATGAAATCATAGCGCTCGCCTTTGGGCAGGGCGGAGAGCAGGTCGCCCTGATAAAAGCCGACGCGCTCCTGCAGGCCCAGGGCGTCCCGGTTTTGCTTTGCCAAAGCCAGGGCCTCCGCGGAGATATCGCAGGCATTGGCCCAGGCCCGGGGCAGATAGAACACCAGGGCCAGTCCGAAAGCGCCGCCCCCGCAGCAGACGTCGGCGATATGGGGCGCGGCATGATCCCGGAGCAGTTCCACGGCGGCTTCCACCAGGCGTTCGCTGTCGCCCCGGGGGATCAGCGCCGCCCGGGTGCAGCTGAGCTTCAGGCCCATGAATTCCGTTTCCCCCAGCACATATTGGAGCGGCTCTCCCTGGTACAGCCGGTCCAGATAAGGGGCCACGGCTTCGATGGCCAGCTCCTTCTGGGAATAAAGGGGCAGGTCCCGGAGAGGGCAGCGGCAGAGGTAGGCGGCCAGCCAGCGGGCGGCGGACCGGGCTTCCGCCCCGTCGCCAACCGCATATTCGGCGGCCAGCAGCTTGCCCTGCATATAGGTGATCAGTTCCGGTATCTTCATGACCTGGCCTTATTCCTCTTTCAACCGCTGCGCCTGGTCGTTGGTGATCAGGCCGTCGATGATCTCTTCCAGCTCTCCCTGCAGAATCATTTCCAGCTTGTAGAGGGTCAGGCCGATGCGGTGGTCGGTGACCCGCCGCTCGGGGAAATTATAGGTGCGGATGCGCTCGGAGCGGTCGCCGCTGCCCACCATGCTCCGGCGGGCGCTGGCTTCGGCGCTGGCCGCTTCCTCCTGCATTTTTTCCAGGACCCGGGAGCGCAGCACCCGCATGGCCTTGGCCTTGTTTTTGATCTGGCTCTTTTCGTCCTGGCAGCTCACCACGATGCCGGTGGGCAAATGGGTGATGCGTACGGCGCTCTGGGTGGTGTTGACGCATTGGCCGCCGGGCCCGGTGGCGCAAAAGAGGTCGATGCGGATATCGTTGGGGCTGATCTCCACCTCCACTTCCTCCGCCTCCGGCAGCACCGCCACCGTGGCGGCGCTGGTATGGATGCGGCCGGAGCTTTCGGTGCTGGGCACCCGCTGCACCCGGTGGACGCCGGATTCGAATTTCAGGCGGGAATAAGCGCCTTTGCCCTCGATGAGCATGATCACTTCCTTGACGCCGCCGATATCGGTGAAATTGGCGTCCATCAGCTCCGTATGCCAGCGGTGCTTTTCCGCGTAATGCTGGTACATGCGGAACAGGTCCCCGGCGAACAGGGCGGCTTCCTCGCCGCCGGTGCCGGCCCGCACTTCCAGGATGACGTTTTTGCCGTCGTTTTTGTCCTTAGGCAGCAGCAGCAGCTTCAGCTGCTCCTGCAGCTGTTCCAGCTTCTCCTTCCCCGCTTCGATCTCCGTCTCCGCCAGTTCCGTCAGTTCCGGGTCGCCTTTTTCCGCCGCGATGGCTTCCGCGTCGCCGATGGCCTCCTGGGTGGCGATATAATCCCGGTAAGCCATCACCACGTCCTCCAGCTCGGCCCGGGCTTTCACATGCTTCTGCCATTCCGCCTGGTCGGCGATGATCTGAGGGTCGGAGACAAGTTCGGTCAGGCGGTCGAATTTTTCATTCAAGGCTGCCAGTTTCTCGATCATGATTAATTGTTTTCCTCTTTCTGTGGGGATTGTTTCCGGGGGCCGGCCGGATTTTTGCCCTGGCCGGCAGGGGCTTTCCTGCCCTGGCCGGGGCCGCCCTGCCTGGCCCGGTCCGCGCCCGGTTTGCCCTGGCGGTCGCCGCCCTGCCTGGGCCGGTCCGCGCCTGGTTTGCCCTGGCGGCCGCCGCCCTGCTTGTTCCGGGTAGCGCCGGGCTGTTTGCCCGGGCCGGTCTGCACTCCCTTGACCACCGGCGGAGCGGGCTTTTGCTCCAGGCCGGCGGGTTGTTCCGCGGCCGGGCTTTCCTCAGTTGCCGGGACTTCCTCAGCCGCCGGGGCTTCCTCAGTTGCCGGGGCTTCCCCGATGGCCGGGGGTTCCCCGATGCCGGGAACAACGGCGGTATCCAGGCGCAGTTTTTCCGTGGCTTCCCGGAACTGCTTGGCCAGGATCTCGGAAGGCAGCGGCGCATCGTCCGCCTCCTCCCCGGGCTGCCTGGCCGGAGCGGCGTCCATGACCTCCGCTACGATTGGCCCGGGCGCTGTTTCCGGCTCCGTCAGGGAGGCCGCCCGCTCTCCCGGCCCGTCAAAGACGCGGTCCGCAGTTGCGGGTTGGGCCGCGGCCTGCTCCTGCCGCCCGGGGGGCTCCGCTTGTCCTTGGGCAGCCGCCGCCCGCTCCCGGAGCCTTTGCTCCCGCCAGGCCCGCAGCTTCCGGCGCAGCGCCTCCCAGCTCATTTTCAGCCCTTTGAGGCAGCGTTGCCAGAAAGCGGCCAAGACCGCGGCCGCCTCCCGGCCGGGACGGGCGGAAGAAGACGGTTCCGCCGCCGCTCCGGACTCCGGCTTGGCAGCTTCGGACGGCGTCAAAACCAAACCCGGCTCCACAAAGGTGGCTTCCTGATCAAAAGCGGCCCCTTCCCCTGCAAGAGCCGCGGCCTCGGGGAACACAAGGGTGGGCTGATCGGCCGCGGCCTGGCTCCATACCGTATGCACGGAGCCCCTGATCCGGCCGGTTTCCGCCGCTTCCGCCGCGGCGGCGCCGGCAAAGCCCGGCACGGCCTTCAGGGCGGAGATCGCCACCTCCAGCATGCCCGCATCCGGCTCCCGGGTGGTGAGGCGCTGCATGGCCAGGCCCGGCGCCACCAGGATTTTTATCAGCACATTCCGGGGATGTTTCACCGGCAGGCGGAACAGCTCATAGGACAAGCCGGCGATCAGCGGCATCAGCAGGATTTTGATCAGGATGCGGTGCCAGGTATCGGTCTGGCCCACGAAGGTGAACACCACGATCATCAGCAGCATGGCCATGAGGATAAAGCTGGTGCCGCAGCGGGTATGGATGCGGGAGTAGTGGCGCACCGCTTCCGGCGTCAGCTCCGCGCCGGCCTCAAAAGCGTTGATGGTCTTATGCTCCGCGCCGTGATAGGCGAACAGGCGCTTGATATCGTTCATGCGGCTGATGGCCAGCACATAGCCGAGGAACAGGGCCAGCCGCAGGATGCCTTCGGTGAGGCTGCGGCCGAAATCCCCCACATAGGGATGCACATAGGTGCCCACGAACACCGGCAAAGCCACGAAAAAGAGCACGGCGAAAATAAAAGCGCCGGCCACGGCCACGACGATATCCCAGGCGGAGAGCTTATCGTCCTCCGTTTCGCCGGCCTGGGCCGCGGACCAAGTCAGATCCTTCACGCCGCTGATCATGGACATGACGAAGCTGGCCACGCCCCGCAGCACCGGCAATTTCAGCTGGGGATGCTTTTCGCTGAGCCTGGGTTTGTCTTCGATTTTGTAGACGATCTCGCCGTCCTCGTTGCGCACTGCGATGGCTTTGCCTTTGGGGCCGGCCATCATCACGCCTTCGATGACCGCCTGGCCGCCATATGTGGCTTTGCTCATAATCGGTATATCTCCTTAAACAACAATATTGGCGCCCCGCCGGCGGCCGCTCCCGCGCTTCCTTCCCGGGCTGAACCGGAAAGCGGCCGGGCCCGGGCCGGGGGCGCGGAAATCCGCGCCTGGCGGCGTAAAAATAAAAAGCATATCATAGTTGAGATACGGCAAATTTCCAATATGATATTATAACACCGGCCGGGCCGTTAATGCAAGCACTATATCACGAAAGCGCAGGCGGGAAAAAGCAAATATAGGTTGAGCTTTGTCGCGGTATTATGGTATAATGGCTTGTACGGTCAAGAGGAGGAGAACCCATGCAAATCATCGACCTGAGCCATTATCTCGAACCGGGCATGAGCCTGTTCCCCGGGGATGCGCCGCCGCTGCTCCAGGAGACCGGCGACCACGAATACCGGAAAACGCAACTGACCCTCGGCAATCACCTGGGCACCCATGTGGACGCGCCCTCCCATCTGATCCGGGACGGCGCCAGCCTGGACCAACTGGATATTTCCCGCTTTTTCGGCCTCTCCCTGCTGGTGGACGTCGGCGCCTATGCCGGGGGCCGCATCCCGGAGCAGGTATTCCGGCCCCATGAAGAGATATTGAGCCATTGCCAGTTTGTGACGCTGAAAACCGGCTGGGCCCGGCGCTGGGGCAGCCCCGGCTATCTGACCGGCTATCCGCTGCTGTGCCCTGAGGCGGCCCGCTTCCTTACCCGATTCCCCCTGTCCGGCGTGGCCATGGACTGCCTGTCCCTGGACCCGGTGGAAGGAGAGCAGGAAATACACCGCATCCTGCTGGGCGCCGGTTTCCTGTCGGTGGAAAACCTGACCTGGCTGGATAAAATCCTGGGCGAGGTCTTTTTGCTGTCCGCCCTGCCGCTGAAATGGCGGGACAGCAACGGCTCTCCGGTGCGGGCCATGGCTTTCGAAGCGCCCGCCGGCATCTATTATCCCGGTTGACCATGGCCCTGGGACTGCTGTTGGCTACGATCGCCGCCGCCAACACGGCGGCGCTGCTGCTGTTAGGCCGGGATCTGTGCCGCCGCTGGGCGGAGGTGCGGCAGGACGCCGGGCCCTGGCCGCTGCAGCTGCTGAGCTCCTTCGGCCTGTATTTTCTCTCCGCCTTCGGCATCAGCGATTTCGCCCTTTCCACGGTGCTCTACACCAAGACCCGCTGGGCGGCGTCCCGGAAATTGCCCGGCACCCTCAATACGCAGGGCTTGGTCGCGGTCACGATCATGGCCCTGGCCTATCTCTCCAGCGTTCAGATTGCCCTCTCCACGCTGCTGCCCTATATTTTTCTGCAAGCCCTGGGCTCCTGGGTCGGACCCCGGGTTTCGGTACGGCTGCGCGTCTCCACCCTCAAGCTGGCCATGGCTGTTTCGCTGCTGCTGGCCGGAGCCCTGATGCTGGCCAGCCGTCTGGGCTGGCTGCGGATGGGCGGCGCGGCGATGGGGCTCGTAGGCTGGAAGCTGCCGCTGCTGCTGGCCGCCAGCTTTGGCCTGGGTTTCCTCAAGACCCTGGGCGTGGGTTCCTATCCCCTGACCATGGCCCTGGTGTTCCTGCTGGGGCTGAACCCCCTGGCCGCTTATCCGCTGATGATGGGCGGCAGCGCCCTGTCCCTGCCCGTGGCCGCAACCCAATTCATCAAGCTGGACGCCTATTCCCGCCGCCTGGCTTTTTGCAGCTGCACAGCCGGGGCGCTGGGCGCGCTGCTCGCGGTGTTTGTGGTGAAAAGCCTGGACGTGACGCTGCTGCAATGGGTGATGCTGGCCGTGATGTTTTTGGCCAGCGCCGAGATGTTCATGGCCGGGTACCGGCTCCGGGTCCGGGGGGAATAAGCCGAGGCAGGACCTTAACCGATCTGCCGCGGGCCTAAAAATTAGCTGCGGCGTAAACCATATTAATCCATCAGTCCTGACGATTATTTTTACAAGGAGGATCCTTCTTTGAGCGAGAACTATGCCATTAGCAGCTATCCCAACGCCCGGGCCGTTACGGCGGAATTGGACAAATTGATCCGGCTGCCTGTTTCCCGGCTGCGCCGGGAGGCGCTGGACGCTTACCTGGCCGATTATTTCGAGTACCGCTGCCGGCGGTCCAAGGAGCTGCACGAAGCGGCCTTACATGTCATACCCGGCGGCATCCAGCATAACCTGTCCTTCAACTATCCTTTCCCCCTGGCCTTTGACAAGGCGGAGGGGGCCTATCTCTGGGATGTGGACGGCAACCGCTATTATGATCTGCTGCAGGCGGGCGGCCCCACGGTGCTGGGCAGCAATCCGCCCGCGGTGCGGGAAAAAGTGATTGCGCTCCTGAACCATTGCGGCCCGGTGACCGGGCTGTTCCATGAATACGAATACCTGCTGGCGGAAAAGATCGGCCAGTGCATGCCGGCGGTGCAGAAATTCCGTATGCTGGGCAGCGGCAACGAGGCGGCCATCGCCGCCATCCGGGTAGCCAGGCTGGCCACCCGGCATAAACATCTCCTCAAGATGGGCGGCGCTTATCACGGCTGGAGCGACCAGCTCGCCTACAGCCTCCGCGTCCCCTATTCCCGGGGTCTGCTGGCCAACGGCGTGCCCGGCTACCTGTTCCGCAAGACGGAGGAATTCTTCCCCAACGACTTAAACGACCTGGAACACCAGCTGAGAAAAAACCGGGGCAGCGGCGGCACCGCGGCGGTGTTCATCGAGCCTTTAGGCCCGGAAAGCGGCACCCGGCCGGTGGATTTTTGCTTCAACCAGGGCGTGCAGGATTTATGCCGCAAATACGGCGCGCTGCTGGTGTTCGACGAAGTGGTCACCGGCTTCCGGGTGGGGCTCCGCGGCGCCCAGGGCTATTTCGGCGTCAGCCCGGACCTGACCATGTTCGGCAAAGTGATGGGCGGCGGCTATCCCAGCGCCGGCGGCCTGGGCGGCAAGGATGAATTCATGCGCTACCTGGGCGCGGGCTTAACGGATATGCAGGTGAAAACCGCCCTGGTGGGCGGCACCATGGCCGCCAATCCCCTGACCTGCGTAGCCGGGTATCACGCCATCTGCGAGATCGAGCGCACCGACGCCTGCGCCAAGGCCGGAGCCATCGGCGACCGGCTGACCGCCGGGCTGCAGGCGCTCATCGCCAAGCGGGGCCTGCCCTTCGTCGCCTATAACCAGGGCTCCGTCTGCCATTTGCAGACCACGGCGCCCATGCATTTCACCGTGGATTGGAGCAAGCCCTGGAAACTGCCGGCCCTGCTCAAGGAGACAGCGGCCCGCAAGGAGGCCATGGAGGAAATCGGCACGGCCCTGACGGCGGAGGGGTTGATCACCCTGGCCGGCAGCCGTTTCTATACCAGCGCCGCCTATACGGCCGAGATGGTCCCGGAACTGCTGCAACGCTTTGACCGCATGTTTGCCAATATCGAGGCGTAAAAACAAAACCGTCCTTTTCTTGAAAGAAAAGGACCAAAAGAACTTTAAACGAATGCAAAGCTACCTAAAACGAAAGATAAATTCGCTGCTTTTCCCTGCTTTTTATTAATGGTTTCAAAATCCGGGGGAAGCGGAGGATGTTGTCATTTTCCGACAGGTACTCTTAAATAAGTTTAAAGTTTTTTTGGTCCTTCTTTTACAAAAGAAGGACGGTTTTAAGATTTTAATCGTCTTATGGTCTTGCTAATGCAGGTCCCCTTCCGGGAAAAAGTCCCGCAGCTGTTCCAGGACCAGATTTTGCAAGGCGAACATAGCCTTTTCCGCGGCCGGGCCCCGTTCGTGGTCGTAGCCCAGCAGATGCAGCAGGCCGTGGATGAACAAAAACGCTGTTTCCCGCTGATAGCTGTGGCCGTAGGCCTGGGCCTGGGCCGCCGCCCGGTCTGTGGAAATGACGATATCCCCCAGCAAGACCGGGCCGTTGCTAAACTGCCGCGCCAGGAGGCCCGCCGCCCGGTCGAGGGCGGCCATCATCCCCGCCTCCGGAGCGGTTTCCGCATCCTCCAGCAGGGGGAAAGACAGCACGTCCGTGGCGGCGTCCTTGCCCCGGTAAGCGGCGTTCAGCTTGCGGATATTGGCGTCGTCCGTCAGGAGCAGGCTGATTTCAGCCTCCTGCTCAAAGCCGGCGGCGGCCAGGGTTTGCCGGGCGGCGGCCCTGAGCAGCTTCCGTAAGCCCGGGTCAGTGGCCCGGGCTTTTCTGTTCCTGGCTATGGTCAGATAGGCCTTCATTGCCCGCGCCTCCTGTCTTGGCTTCCGGCCGGGCCGGCTCCGCCGGGGCGGAAGCCAGCTCGCCCCGCTCCGGCAGCTCCAGCTCGGGATAAGCGATACGGCTGTGATTCATGCCGGATAAGACCATCATGAAGCTTTGGCCGATCATTTCCAGATCCCGGAAAGTCAGGGGGCATTCCTTCAATTGGCCGTCGGCGATCCTGCTCTTTAGGACCTCCTGCACCCGGTTCTCCAGCTGCTGCTGGTCCTGGCCGCTCAGGGCCTGCACCGCCGCCTGCACGGAATCGGCCAGCATCACCAGGGCGGCTTCTTTCGTTTGCGGCGGCCGGCCTTTATAGCAGTAATCCTCCAGCTTGACCTCGTCAGGATCCAGGGCCAGCTCCCTGGCCTTATGGTAAAAATAGGTCAGCAGGCTGTTGCCGTGATGCTGCTCCACGATGTCGATGATCTCGCCGGGGAAGCGCTGTTCCTTCAACATCTTCACGCCGTCCGTCACATGGGCGGTGATGATCATCGCGGACAGGCTGGGCTGCAGCTTATCATGGGGGTTCTCCCCGCTGCGCTGGTTTTCGATATAGAAATGGGGCCGTTTCAGCTTGCCGATATCATGATAATAGGACGACACCCGCACCAGCAGCGTGTTGGCGCCGATGGCGTCGGCGGCGGTCTCCGCCAGATTGCCCACCAGGATGCTGTGATTATAGGTGCCCGGCGCTTCCATCATCAGGCGTTTCAGCAGCGGATGATTGGAATTGGATAGTTCCAGCAGCCGGATCACCGTGGTCACGCCGAAGCCGCTTTCCAGATAGGGCAGCAGGCCCATGGCCAGGATGGCGGAGAGCAGGCCGTTGATCAGGCCGAACAGCAGGCCCAGGGCGATCACCGCCGTACTCTGCCCCCAGATCAGGCCCCAGGTGCCGATCACCAGCAGATTGGCGCCGGTGATGTAGAGGCTGGCCCCCACGAACTGGCTGCGCTGGCTCAGTTTGGCGGCCGAAAGCACGCCGGTGAGCCCGCCGGCCAGGGCCGCCAGGGCGAAAGCCAGCTCCCCGTCCATGATAATGCCCACGCAGGCCGCCAGGAAAATCGTGGCCACAATGGCCGTATCCCGGTCCAGCAGCACCGCGATGAGCATGGAGGCCGAGGCCACCGGCAGCAGGTAGCCGATCTGCCCGGAGGCTTCCGGCCCGCCGCCCACGGTGACCAGGGAGATCAGCTTGCATAACAGCAGCACCACAATGAGGATGACCCCCAGCATCACCATGGAGGAGCGGTGTCCGAACACCCGGGGCTGATAAGAACGCAGATAGAAATAGAGCAGGCCGAACAGCAGGCCCACCAGCAGCAGCAGGCCGATATAGGGCGTATAGACCGCGTTTTCGCTCTGCAGGCCCAGAGCGGTCAAAGCCTCGATCTGCTGAGCAGTGACGGAATCGCCCCGGCTCACCAGCTTTTGCCCGGATTTGATTGTGACCTGCACCGGCGTGACCCGGTTCATGGCTTCGTCGATGGCCTGGGCGGTGGCCACGGAATCGAACACTTCGTTATAGGTGAGGGTCATGGCGTCCAGCAGGCTCTTTAAGAACAGCTCCTCATTGCCGGCAATGGTGGAGCCGACGATGGCCGCGGCAATGCTTTGGCGGGCCTCCTCCACCTCGTCGTCCGCCACGCCTTCGGCATAAACCTCGCTGATCATATTCTTGAAAGCGGCGGCCAGGGAGCTGCGCTCGAAGCGGTTCATGTCCAGGAGGGCGCTCAGCACCTCGTCGCTGTAGGAGCCGGGCAGGATGCCGCGGAGATCCGCCAGGGCGTCGGCGCCTTCTTCGTCCCGGTGGTCGGCCGCGATATTGATGGCAATGAAATACTCGTCCACCACTGCCAGCAGGTTTTCCGCCACCTTGCCGTCGATCACCATGATCTGGCCCACTTCCGCCGCCGCGGCGCTTTTAGCCTCGTTGGTCAGGATGGCGCTGGTATAACTGGTGGTATTGCCGCCGTAAAATATATCCTCGCCGGCGATTTCCCCCGCCGTCAGCGAGACCCGTTCCGGCAGCAGGCCCATGCTGAGAATGGCGTAGACCGCCAGGATGCAGACGGCCACGTAAAGGGGGCGCATGGTCTGCCATTTAAGTTTTTTTACTTCCGCCGGCCGGGGGGCGGGCTTTTGTACAACCATCAGGCTGTCCTTTCTACACCCATTTGCGTTCGTAGGCTTCGATAATTTTCTGCACCAGGGGGTGGCGCACCACATCCACCTTGGTCAGATAGCAGAAGGCCAGGCCCTCGATATCCTTGAGCCGCCGTTCCGCTTCGATAAGGCCGCAGGTCTGGCCCGGGGGCAAATCGATCTGGGTGATATCCCCGGTGACCACGGCCCGGGAACCCTGGCCCAGCCGGGTCAGGAACATCTTCATTTGCTGCGGCGTGGTGTTCTGCGCCTCGTCCAGAATAATGAAAGCGTCGTCCAGGGTGCGGCCCCGCATATAAGCCAGGGGGGCCACCTCGATAATATTGCGCTCCATGGCTTTGCGCGCCTGCTCCACCCCCATGGCTTCGTTCAGCGCGTCGTAAAGCGGCCGCAGATAGGGGTTGACCTTGTCCTGCAAATCGCCGGGCAGGAAACCCAGCTTTTCCCCGGCTTCCACCGCCGGGCGGGCCAGCACGATCCGGGTCGCCTGCCGGTTTTTCAGGGCCGTCACCGCCTTCAGCACCGCCAGGAACGTCTTGCCCGTGCCTGCCGGGCCGATAGCGAAAACGAGCTCGTGGCTGTCGATGGCCTGCAGATACTGCCATTGGCCGAAACTCTTGGCCTTGATGGCCCGTCCCCCGGGCGTGGTGAAAACCGTATGGGTCAGCAGCGCCGTGATATTGGGCTTGTCCTCATCCGCGGTGGCCAAAGCATAGTTCACCGTCATGGCGGAAATGGCCACCCCCGCGGCGGCCAGGGCCTGCAAATGGCGGAACACCTGCTCCGCCCGGACCAGAGCCGCTTCCTCGCCGCTGGCGGTGACCACCCCGCCCCGGGCCGTCAACTGCAGCCGGAGGCCCTTCTCCACCTGCCGCAAATATTTATCCTGATAACCGAAGATCTCCGCAGCTACGCCGTTATCGTCCAATGTGATCTTGCGTTCCGCCAAATAGATACGCTCCTTTGCCTGATGGTGAAAGTCCTTAAAATCTTACTTAAAACCTTTCTTTTCTTGAAAGAAAAGAAACAAAAGAACTTTAAACTTATTCAAAGCTACAATGCCATTAAACTTTAAAGTTTTCTTGGTCCTTCTTTAAATTTTAATGTAAAAAGGGAACAAAAGAACTTCAAGCTTGTTCAAAATTACAATTCATTACCGTTTAAAGTTTTCTTGGTCCTTCTTTTGAAAAAGAAGGACGGTTTTCCTTGCTTTAGTTTCACTTTAGTTTCACTGCGCCGCGGCCTGAAAGCCGCCGATCTCGGTGCGGGCCTCGATGGTCACGGCGGCCCGCCGCAGGTTTTCCTCCAGGAACAGCTCCTCCACGCGGGTCTCCACGATCCGAGTAACGGCGATATCATAGCGGGAGAACAGCTCTTTTTTCGCGTCCAGTTCCGCCCGCCGCCTGGCCAATTCCCTGGCATAGGCTTCCCCGTAAAGGACGGTCCTAGCTTCAAGCTCGTAAAATACGGTGGTTACTATTTCGACGGGCAGACTTATATTCCTCCACAGAACCGTGGAGGCCCGCAGTTCTTCCCGGCCGTACAGCGCGTAGGGGCTTTCCCGGCGGCCGCCCAGGGACCAGGAGCGGCCGTCGGGCAGGGTGATGGTCATGCCGGCCCAGGCGACCCGTCCTGTTCTCAGCATACCCGTTTCCTTCACCGGGCATTCCCCGTAGCCGCCGGCCCAGACCCGGGCGGTGACAATGCCGTCCGCGGCCACCGCTTCCCGGCCGTAGGTGCCGTAAATCAGCACCTCCCCTTTTTGCACCGGTTCGCCGCTCTTCACCGCGGCCGTGCCCCGCCGCACCAGCACGTCGATGATCACACCGTCGCTCAACGCCACGAGGTTGCCGGGAGGCTTCACCTGTTCCGTGGGGGTCACGTCCACCCGACGGACCACAGCCAGCTCCACCCGCTGGCCCCGCACCAGGGCTTCCGCGTAGAAGATCTGGGGCATCCTTTGCAGGATATATTCCTCCACCTCCTCCACGTCCACCCGGAGCCGGGTCGCCCCCGGCTTCAGGCCCGCTTCCGCCGCGGTATCCAGCACCTGCTGCAGTTCGCTGTCGCTGAGGGGGCCTTCGCCGGATACGGTGACTTCCAGCACCAGGGTGCTGAGGAACAGCATCAGCAGCAGGGTCAAGCCCAGGGCAACGGGCAGCAGCGGCCGGCGCCGCAGCAGCGCCAGGAAAAAGGGCAGGCCCCGGCGGCGCACAAAACGCACCCGGCAATGGCTGTCCCGGGCCGCCCGCCGCAATTGGGGCAGTTCGTCATAGGCCAGCCGGGCCGTGCAGCCCTGACCGTCCAGGCGGACGGAGGTCAGGGTCAGGCCCTGGTTAAGGGCCGCGTCCAAAAAAGACCCGGCGTCCCCTTCCGCCCGGATCTCCAGGCTTCCCTTAACGAGGCGGGCGGGGTCAGTCTTCATGAGGCGCCACCTCCGTCAGCTGCACAGCGTCGATACGGCCCTCCACCTCCAGGCGCTCCCGGCTCAATTCCCGGAGGCTCAAATCAGCGCCCCGCACCTCCGCCCATTCCCTTTCGCCCCGGAACACGATCAGGTCCGGCTGATAAAGGCGGATGCCCCGGTGGTTTTCCGCCACCAGCAGATAGCGGCCCACCAGCTCCAGCCGCAACTCCCCTCCGGCCACCCCGGCCGGTATTTCCAACAGCTCCGCAGCCTTCGTCACCCCGCGCTTCACCGCCATCACCTCATTTGATCATATGGCGGATCAAAGGGAAAAATGTTTATGTTTTAGCGCCGGCCTGTCGATGAACTCCGCGATACTGGGTTGCGGCCGCGGCGGAGCGGCGGCCGGGCGGCGCAGGGCGGCAAAAGGGGCAGGCCTAAAGCCTGCCCCGCCGTTATCTTCAGCCGCATTGCTTGTTGTTTCAATCCGGCTCCTCCCCGTCCTTTGCCGGGGAGGGCAGGTCGGAGGCCCGCTCCGCCGGCAGCTCGAACCAGAAGGTGCAGCCTTCGCCCTCCCGGCTTTCCACGCCGTAGCGGGCATGGTGCAGCTCCAGAATGCCCTTGACGATGCTCAGGCCCAGGCCGCTGCTGTGTCCGGCCCGTTCCGGTGCGTCGGCGTGATAGTAGCGGTCCCAGATGTGGGGCAGGTCGGAGGCGGCGATGCCCGGGCCCCGGTCCCGCACGGATACCCGCACCTCCTCCTCCCTGACCTCCTGGCAGACCTCGATCATCTTATCCGCCCCGGCATGGGTCAGGGCGTTGTTCAGCATATTGCCCAAAGCCTGCAGGATCCGGGCCTCGTCCCCGTTGATCCACGCCTCTTTGTCGATGAAGAGGCCGATGGCGTAACCCTCCGGCTGCAGCAGGGCGTTGTAGCGCTTGACAAAATCCCGGAGGCTTTCGCTTAAATCAAAGGATTCCGGGCTGAGCTGCTGGGTGCCGGAGCTGAGCCGGGAATAATCCAGCACGTCGTTGACCAGGCGGGTCAGCCGCCGGGTTTCCTGGATGATCACGTCGAGACTTTCCGAGCGGTCCTCGTCGGGGAAATCCCGCATATATTCGGCGTAGCCGCCGATCATGGTCAGGGGCGTGCGCAGATCATGGGAAATATTGGCCAGGATATCCCTTTGCAGCTTTTCGCTTCTGCCCAGTTCCAGGGCCGCGTAATTCAGGGTGTCCGCCAGTTCGTTGATCTCCCGGTAGCCGCCGCCGTCGAACTGCTGGCCGAAATGGCCGCCGGCCAAAGCGCGGGCCGCTTTGTTGATGCGGTCGATGGGCCTGGACAAGCGGCCGGCAATGATGCTGGAGAGCGTCAGGGCCAGCAGCACCAGGATGGCGCTGATCCAGGTCAATTGCAGCCGCAGCGTGCTGACCGTGGCGTTGACCGGGCTGATGCTGGCATTGAGCAGCAGCAGATACGTTTTGCCCGCCATGTCCCTGAACACGGAGGAATAGACCAGGCTGTCCGGCAGGCCGATATCCCGGGATTCCCAGAAGCGGGTCTCCGCATCCTGGCGCAGCAGCGAAAAGGCGGCGCGGCTGATGCGCTCGCTGAACACGCCGCCGTTGTCCCGGGCGGAGAAATAATAATTGGCAATGTTCTCGCTGCCGATATGGTGGATGATGCAGTCGCTCAGCACGTCGGCGGAGGCCACCTGCTGAAAGCCGACCTTCCAGCCGTTGTCCTTCACCGCGTAGAGGCTGACGCAGATCTGCCGCCGCTGGGACAGGTCCGTGACCACGCTTTGCAGCTCCTCGGAGAGGACGCTTTCCCTGATGGTAATGGCGGTCTGCTGGATATTCTCCGTCTTGACCTGCTCGTAAAATTCGTCCAGGTAAACGATCTGGAACAGCCACAGCAAACAGACCATGGTCAGGGCGAAGGCCAGCAGGTAGAAGAAAATGCGCCAGCGCAGCGAGATGCCGTGCCAGCGCATCAGCAGGCCGGGCTTGCCGCCCCGTCCCTGGTTATTTGTCGCCGGTTGTTTCTTCCGCTTCAAAACGGTACCCCACCCCTCTGATGGTGACGATATAATCCCGGTACGGGCCTAAGGACAAGCGGAGCAGCTTGATATGGGTATCCAGCGTGCGGTCGTCGCCGAAGAAATCGTAGCCCCAGACATTGCTGATTAGCTGCTCGCGGGTCAGGGCCAGGCCCCGGTTGCGCACCAGATAGGTCAGCAGATCGTAGACCTTGGGCGAAAGCTCGGCCCTGACGCCGTCGATATAGACCAGCCGGGCCGGGAAATCGATGGCGAGGCCGCCGAAGTTCAGGCGCTCATGGCCCGGCTCCGGCTTGGCGCCCCGGCGGCTGATGATCACGTTCACCCGCATCATCAGCTCCCGGGGGGAGAAGGGCTTGACCACGTAATCGTCAATGCCCAGCTCAAATCCGTGCAGCCTGTCGTATTCCTCGCCCCGGGCCGAAAGCATCAGCACCGGCACGTCCTTGGTTTTCCTGATTTCGCGGCAGGCGGAGAAGCCGTCCAGGCCCGGCATCATGATATCCATGATCACGATATCGAACTGCTGTTCCCGGCAGATGCCCACCGCGTCCATGCCGTCCGCCGCTTCCGCCACCGCATAGCCTTCAAACTCGGCGTATTTGCGGATCAGGGCGCGGATCTTCGCCTCGTCGTCCACCACCAATATCCTTTTGCCCGTACTGACGCTCTCGGCCATAAAAACACCCCGTATTCTCTGTAAAATTATATCACGGGCGCCCGCCCTTTACAAGGAGCTGGTCACCGTGGCCTCGCCGCCCTCGCTGCCGGGTATCACGCCGTGCAGGGTCACGCTGACGGGCTTTTCCTCGCCGCGCCGGACGATGACCATGGTCAGCGCGTCGCCCACGCTATGGCCCTGAATGATATTCACCACCTGGTCCGCTGTTTCGATGGTCACGCCGTCGATGCTGACGATGCGGTCGCCGGGCTGCAGGCCCGCGTATTCCGCGTTGCCGCCCTCGGTGACTTTGAGGATATAGACGCCCTGTTCGCTCACGCCGTAGCTGACGGCGGTGCGCTCGTCGTCAATATTGACCAGGGTGACGCCCAAGCTGACCCGGCTGGTCACATAGCCGTAATTGATCAGGTCGTTGATGATATCCTTGATATCGTCGATGGGCACGGCAAAACCCAGCCCTTCCACGCTGATGCCGCCGGTCTTGGCCATCACCAGGCCCACCAGCTCGCCCTTGGCGTTGAACATGCCGCCGCCGCTGTTGCCGCTGTTGATGGCCGCGTCCGTCTGCAGCAGGTTATAGGTTTGGTCCTCGATGGTGATCTCCCGGTCCTGGGCGCTGATGATGCCCGCCGTCACCGTGCCGCCCAGGCGGCCCAGGGGATTGCCGATGACCACGATGGGCGAGCCCACGTCCAGCCGGTCGCTGTCGCCCAGCACGGCGGCTGTCAAGCCCGTGGCCTCGATTTTCAGCACCGCCACGTCGCTTTCCTTATCCTGGCCCACGATGGCGGCGTCGTACTGCTCGCCGCTGCGCAGGGAAATGGTAATGCTCTGGGCGCCTTCGATCACATGGTTGCTGGTCAGAATATAGCCGTCCTCGGAGAGGACCACGCCGGAGCCGGCGCCTTCCGCCAGGCCCTGGCCGAACCAGCCGTAATCCGTCACCACCTGGGTGACGATCTCCACCACGCTGTCGGCGGCCAGCTCCGCCACGGCGTTCACGTCCACGGCGCCGGTCGCGTTGCCGGTATCCGTGGACACGCTGCGGTAGAGCACGGTGCCCCCGGCCTCCTCAAAATATTTCTCGATGCTGGTTTCCAGATCCGCCGTGGCCGCCGTCACCGCTTGGGTGGCCGCGTAATGGCCCCCGGCGAAACCGATGCCCGCGGCCGCGATCAGCAGGACCAAGCCCAGCGCCACTGCGGCCGGCAGCGACAGCCCGCCCCTGGGCCTGCGTCCCCCGGGGGGCTGCGCGGTGGGGGTTGCGGGTTCCGGCTGGGGGTCGGGCCGGTTCTCCCCGCCCACGGCCGCCCCGGCATAGCCAGGGGCGGAGCTGGCGGTAAAATCGGGAGCCTCGGCCTCGGCCCGGCCGCCGCCGGTTTCGCTCGCAAAGCCCCGGGGGAAGCCCGGACGGTAGCCCGGCTGCCCGTCCTGGTCCTGCCGGGACTGTTGGTACGGTTTATCCTGCTCCTGATGTTCGTCCTCGTACATAGCGATGTCCTCCTTTTATTGCTGCGGCGGGAAAAAGCCCGCCGTTCTTTTCCGGCGCTGAACATAGCATAACCTATATAGGTGAAAAATACTTGAACAGGCGTTGAAGCCGTACTGAATATCGAACAAAATGTGAACGACAAGCTTGAGAACGGCATGTGCATCTTCTTGACAGCAGACTCCGGCTCTGCTAGAATATAAATGTATGGACAGCGATTGTTCCGAAACATTAAACCGTTCTTCTTTTGCAAAGCGAGAATCAAAAAACTTCGGCCATCCGCGCTTTACTCCGGTTTGCCCTGCCGCTGTTCCGGCAACGGGGTAAGGACGATACGGCGGCCAAAGTTTCAGTTCTTTTGGTCCTTCTTTGAACAGGAAGGGCGGTTTTGAGGTTGTGAAATAAAAGGAGGAATCTGTTCTTGGACGACCCTTTAGGGCGACAACTGCTGTTGGTTGCCATTTTAATCGCCATCAACGCCTTTTTCGCGGCGGCGGAAATCGCCGTCATCAGCTTAAACGACGCCAAAGTGCGGCGGGAAGCGGAGGGCGGGAACGCCGCGGCTGCCAAAATGCTGAAGCTGGTGGAAAATCCGGCCCAGTTTTTATCCACCATCCAGATCGGCATCACGCTGGCGGGCTTTTTGGCTTCGGCCTTCGCGGCGGACAGCTTTTCCGACCGCCTGGTCAACTGGCTGGTACGCGACGTGGGCTGGCGAGTGCCGGAAGCCACTCTGAATACGGTCAGCGTGATCCTGATCACGCTGATCCTTTCCTATTTCACGCTCGTTTTGGGCGAACTGGTGCCCAAACGGGTGGCCATGGCCCGGTCGGAGCGGGTGGCCAGGCTCTCCACCGGCATGATCCTCTTTTTCGGCGCCGCCTTCAAGCCGTTCGTCTGGCTGATGAGCGCCAGCACCAACGCCATTTTGCGACTGTTCAAGATCGACCCGGACCATACCGGCGGCAACGTCTCCGAGGAAGAGATCCGGCTGATGGTGGATATCGGCGAGGAAAAAGGCGCCATTGAGCCGGAAGAGAAAGAGATGATCGAGAACATCTTCGAATTCAACAACATCACCGCGGCGGACGTGATGATACATCGCAAGGATATGGTGGTGATCTGGGCCGACGACAGCGACCAGGAGATCCTGTCCAAGATCAGCGGCAGCGGCCTGAGCCGCTTCCCGGTGTGCGGCGACGATATCGACGACGTGCTGGGCCTGCTCCGGACCAGGGAATACCTGCTGAACACCCATAACCCCCACCCGAAGCCTTTCCGGGAGCTGGTGGCCCCGGTGTATTTCGTGCCGGAAACGGTGCCGGCGGATGTGCTGTTTCGGGATATGCAGAGCAAAAAGATGCATATGGCCATCGTGGTGGACGAATACGGCGGCACCAGCGGCCTGGTGACCCTGGAGGACCTGCTGGAGGAGATCGTGGGCAACATCTACGACGAATTCGATCCGGCAGGGGCCGAGCCCATCCAACGGCTCAGCGATAACGAATGGCGGGTCCAGGGCGGCGTGGAGATCGAACAGCTGGCGGAGGCCCTGAAAATAGAGCTGCCGGAGGACGAGGAATTCGACACCCTGGGCGGGTTGATCTTCAGCGAGCTGACGGAAATACCCGCCGACGGCACCACGCCGGAAATCGTGGCCTACGGGCTGCATATCAAGGTGGAGGAGATGTCGGACCACCGGGTGGAATGGGCGAGAGTGGGCAAACTGCCGCTGGAGGACGCGGAGGAGGCCCTCTGAGCCGCCGTTTTTGTCCGGGCGAGCCGGGGCGGCCGGAAACCCCTGCCGCGCCGTGAACAGGAATAAGGTAAGCCGCCATAAAACAAGCGGGGAGATCAGCGCTGATCTCCCCGCTTGTTCGTTGCGGAACAACAGCCGGAACGGCACAAAAACGGACGCTTTTTCTCTGAAAGGGCCTGATGATTTTTATGTATAAAATCCCCAGATGTGATGCATAATCATAGCAAATCACTGAATCGCGGGTGATAAAAGTGGTACAAAGAGGAGAGATTTACTTCGCTGAGCTGAACCCGGTGCAGGGTTCGGAACAGGGCGGCACCAGGCCGGTGCTCATTATCCAGAACGACGTCGGCAACACTTACAGCCCAACCACCATTGTTCTGGCCATTACATCGCAGTTGAATAAGGCGCGCCTGCCCACCCATGTGGAACTCAGCTCCGCGGAAAGCGGGCTGCAGCGCGACAGCGTGATCTTGGCCGAACAGGTGCGGACCATTGACAAGAGCCGCCTCAAGCAAAAAGTGACGGCCCTCAATCCGCCCACCATGCGCCGGATCGAAAACGCCATGGCCGTATCCATGGGCCTGGGCGACCTGCGCTAGCTGTTCCGCCGGGCCGCCAGGTTCATCCGGGAGGCCAGGTTCATCAGCCCTTCCGGATCGCCGCCCGAATCCAGCCTGCTGATCAGCTCCAGGATAAAGCGCTGGTTGTCGTCGGAAAGCAGCGGCCCGTATTGTTTCATCAATTGTCTCAGATCATCCACGCTGTGCACGGCCTGGGGTTGCTCCATGCTCCCCGGGCCTTGCTGTGCAAAGGGCTGGGCAACCCGGTATTGCTGGGGGCGCTGAGGCTGAGGGCGCTGGGGTTGGGGACGCTGCCCTTGCTGCCGGGGCTGCTGCTGGCCCTGCTGATACTGCTGACGGGGCTGCTGTTGCCCTTGCTGCTGTTGCCCTTGCTGATACTGCTGCCGGGGCTGCTGCCCTTGTTGCCGGGGCTGCTGCTGCCCTTGCTGCCGGGGCTGTTGCTGCTGGCCCTGCTGA